>Ga0194135_10000387_pt1 | contig 25887 bp, 17 predicted proteins | sample LitLau_LLRF_2013_FD_134024 | JGI IMG/M metagenome (GOLD analysis project Ga0194135, IMG submission 134024) | Freshwater sediment microbial communities in response to fracking from North America - Little Laurel Run_MetaG_LLRF_2013 (version 2) | ecosystem: Environmental > Aquatic > Freshwater >... | reverse complement strand
TCTGTGTGTAAATGTGACTGTGTGCACGTAAGTCTTTGCGTACGTATGTCTGTGTGTACGTATGTCTGTGTGTACGTTTGTCTGTGTGTGCGTATGTCTGTGTGTACGTATGTCTGTGTGTACGTTTGTCTGTGTGTGCGTATGTCTGTGTGTACGTATGTCTGTGTGTACGCATATCTGTGTATACGTATGTCTGTGTGTACGTATGTCTGTGGTTTTTCCTTATGTCTGTGTGTACGTATGTCTGTAAGTTTGTATGTCTGTGTGTTTGCATGTCTGCGTGTTCGTATGTCTGTGCGATCATATGTCTGTACATGCATTTCTGTATGTACGTATGTATGTGTGTATGTATGTCTGTGTTCAAGATTTTAAAGAACGTTCTCTTACATCTAATTTATTAATTGGTAAACCCGATGACTTACATTGGTGATTATCGAATGACCCTTCAGGTCTAAAGAAACCCTGCATGTAAATTATGGTTTGAAATAAGCCTGTATGTATACCATATCTTGTCTTACAGGACTCTGCTTGTATACCTTCTAGCTATATGTTACGAAACGTTTCATATTTGATTCAAAAGGTTTCTTTATTGTCTTCATTCTTGATTTGTTGTTAATTTTACTTCAGCGATTAAATTCTTACGTAGTTCCCTTTTTATAATATTCAAACGGTTATTGGACATTTGACAGCATCAAAATATCAATCTTCATAGGTAAAATGTTTTGACCGCCCCTTGGTTACATCCACATGTGTATGGTTAATTAGTCTCAAATTCCCTGCCCCACGAGTCCTGTCCGTTCAACGCTACACCACCTTTCCGCACACTCCTTGCACCAGAATACTTCTCAGCCCGCCAATTACCACACCTGATCAATAAACAATCCTGTGTTTACTTTGTACCTGCTCCATTCTCAATTAAATCCACACACTCACTATACCACACCCACAAAAAATCCACACCGACACCAAAAAAAGTTCTTTAGTCTTTAAGATCAGTGAAGTTCTGCTTTGAAGTGTTATTTAATTTATATCTGCAAATAAAAGCACATTCCTCCAATCCCACTGTTAATTGTTATATATTAATGATCTTTTATTAGCCTCGGGGATTTGAAACTCGTTCCTGTGAAGAAATGGCCGTCGAGAAGGATAAGCTTGTAAAGCGTGCTGCAGTTGCTCAAGAGGCCCAGCGATACGACGACATGGCAGCCGCTATGAAGTCAGTCACCAAAACAGGCGTTGAACTTTCAAATGAAGAAAGACACCTTCTCTCCGTCGCTTACAAAAATGTCGTCAGAGCAAGAAGGTTAGTCAGAGGGAGACAAAGAGAGTGAGGCCATTATTTTATTAGTGAGTCTTCTGACCTCAGGGATAATGTTGTTTGTGTCTGGTTTAGGTCATCGTGGCTGGTGATTAATTCGATTGAGCAGAAGACGGAGGGCTTGGAGAGGAAGCAGCAGATGGCCAGGGAGTACAGGGAGAAGGTCGAAAACGAACTCAGGGAATTTTGCTATGAGATCTTGGTAAGCCGAAGTATATGATGGGGATGTGGCCAGTGGAAACATTTGGGCTGTTAATAATTGCGTGGGAGAGGTCATGTAGCCATAATGGTTCGATTACATTGCATCCTATTTGGGGTTTTTGAGCAACAATATAATAAGCTGAATTAAACAGGACTTGCCCCAAAAACAAATTTCAAGTCACTTGCAGGACCAAAGATGACCTTATTTAACTGTTATTTCTTGTACAAAGGGTCTGTTGGACAAGTTTTTGATACCAAAAGCGTCGGAGGCAGAGTCGAAGTTGTTTTACCTGAAGATGAAGGTAGACTACTACCGATACCTCGCCGAAGTCGCCACCACTAATACTCGACACAGTAAGTCACAACCACACCCACTCAATCAAATCTTTGATAACCCGAGTGTTGTTGAGTTAAATATTAACTCTTTGCTTATCGTGTTGTTTATAGCGACGGTAAAGGACACTCAGAAGGCATATAAGGAGGCATTTGAGATAACCAAAAGCAAGATGACCCCCACGAACTCGACTCGACTCGGACTCGCACTCAACTTCTCCGTCTTCTACTACGAGATCCTCAACTCTCCCGAAAAGGCCTGCCAACTCGCACAGCAGGTTACCAGAGCACTGATTTTGACCTACTGATATGACCCCGAGTTTCGTGTGTTTAGTGTGGGCTAGGATTGTGATCAAATGTTGAGGTGATATTTCAATTGCTAAATTGATTTATCCGTCAATTGTTAAAGCGGTACTGGTGGACAGTCAAGAGGCATTCAAAGTAGCAAAATATAAGATGCGGCCCAACTACCAATAAGAGTTGGACTCGTTCTTAACTTTTTCTGTTTTATTATGAAATACTTACCTCGCCTGATAGAGCGTGTCATCTCGCAAAGCAATTTACCGTTGGGGGAGTGACGGGGGGGGCAACTATATTATTTGAGATCAGGGTCGACACTAAATACACACATAGAGTGGGAATTGAATTTTAATTAATTATTAATTGTTATATGGTGACTAGGCGTTGGACGAAGCAGCAGCAGATCTGGACCCACTGACCGACGACTCGTACAAGGAATCCACCCACATCATGCAGGTCATTGACCCATAGTAGCTTTACTCACCTACCAATTATCTGTGTCAATGGCCTTACTTAACTTAAATGAATGTGTATTCTTCCAGCTTCTACAAAACAAGCTGGCGATGTGGAGAAATGACACCAAGAAAAACTGTGAGTTGGTGAAAAAGAGAAGATGTTCAGCTTTGATTGAATGCTCTCAGAATGAGGTTAACGTGTACGCCACGGAGAGACAATTGGAACAAGTTTTTAATAATCCAGTGGTAAGAAAACAACTTAACTCAATTGCATTTTGTATTAATAAGTTAGTTAATTTTTCCTTTTTTGTGCCCTTCAGATAACAAACTTAATTTTTGCGACCCTCTCCTTCTCTGATATCAAAGCTCTTCGTCAAGTTTCTCAAGGCCTTTTCAACATGATCGAAACCTACAAGAGATTTAAAGACGCTCAATTAATTGTTGTGAATGAAACCAACATTAAGGAAATCATCATGAATCAGGACAAGAAGTTGCTTTGGCGAAACATCAGAATTCTTCGACTTGAAAGAAACACTCTCGCAGTACCACTTATTCACATTCTTTTGGAAGAAGTAGAAATTACTATGCAGGATGAATTCCCAGTAGATCTCTTACACGAGATAAAAAACTGTACCAAGCTGAAGAAGCTTAATTTGAAAGCAAAACGGTTTGTGAACAAAGAAGGAGATGAAACTACAGCTGATTGGAGTTTCCTGAAAGCAATGCCCTGTCTTAAGGAGTTTCATCTTGTGCATCCTAGGACTCAATATAATAACTGGGAGTCTGGTAACGGAAAACGACTTTTAGAATCGCTACCTCTTACCCAATTGGAACGATTAACCCTGAGAGGGATAGGCTCCGCACATAATGGATTCTGGAGTCTCTGCGGAAAGCAACCAGACTTGGAAGACAAATTGAATCTTTTCCGCGGCCTTCGAAATCTAAAATTCCTCTCATTTCGGTACTGCTTCGATTCCGTTGACGATGAAGTCATGCAAGTCATCAACAAGGAAATGACTTCGCTTGAAGTTTTGGAACTCAGTCATTGTTCCAATTTGACTGACCGCGGTTTCACTGGACAATTAGAAGATCATTCCGACTCTATTCAAAATCTCAGAGGTAATTGGAAATAACTTATTCAACCCTACTTTTCAACTGTTATTGGAAAAACAAAATCTTGATGTTTCGTTCATTGTCGTAGGATTAAAAGCAATGAGTATCCGTCTTTGTCATTCTGTTACGTCTGAGGGACTTATATCTTCTTTGAGATTACCGTCCCTTCAACGTTTCGAATATTTGGAAACAGGTGGAGTTCCGACGTCTTTTATTTGTGCATTGATGTCTCAAAACCCACTGCTGGAGTCGATCGCGGTCAGATGTTGTTCATTTCGGCATAGAGTTTTACAGGAGGTGGACAACCCTCGGCTCAAAACGCTGATCTACTTGGTAATCATATGAATGTTACCTCGCCCTCTTTCTCCTAAGATGGTTCCGCAACAAATATTTAAATTTTGTGTTACAGCGTCACATGGATGATCATGAGGACACGGATGTAGACGCTGAAATTGTAGACTCTGATGAAGATACACTCTCAGATGATTCAGATTAAAACGCCGATCCAATAGATATCAATCAGTTTGCAGCTCAATATATTCATAAGTAGTTCTGAATGAAATATAGAATATTGAAACGTGCCTCATAATAATTACACTGTTTGCAGTTAATATTACTATGAATTTAGCGATTATTAAGTATCTACGCTAATACACGCTGCAAATTATTCAGTTATTTTACTTATTTTCACTTATTACTCAAAAGTAACTGTGCTATGTATATTCTGCAGGTATTTTTTAAATGCTAACATTAAGTGTTTGAATCACAGTCTCTTTGTAATGATATTTAATTCAATCCAATCACTAAGCATTTTCAATAAACAGTCACTTAATTATATTTCAAATTCCAATTAACAAACTGTAATTTACTTTTTCTGTGAAATAGAAACAAAGTTAGTTGACAAAATAATCTGCAACTAAAATACAATGTTTGATGAACATTCAACAATAAACCATATTTATGTGTTGTAAAGTCCATTAAACCGTTTAAAGTTAAATTATATTGCCCAAATGCATCTTAAAAAATCTGTTAGTATCAATTCAGACCTTCAACGCCTCTTAAACGATAACCGATGCTATGGTTCGCTAGTTGATATTGTTTACGGTGATAATTTTGGATACCTAATTTGCACTCTGACATATCTTGTGTAAAGTCTACGCAGAATTTAATAACATAAGCAGTGAGAAACTAGTAAGTTATAAAAGGAAATCAGTTATGCAAACTTAATCACATAAGAGTTGATTCAACTTATCTTTGTCGTTGTATGTAAAATCAGAAACTACTGTTAGTAGCTTTTGTGCAAAGAAATTGGAATCGTTGTTTTGTATATTCCAAATGCTTTCCAGGAAATTAATAAAAATAAAAATTTACAGGCATGTTTTGAATTAAAGAGTAACTTGATTTTGATATTGAAGCAACCACTTTGGTAAGAATTTCATTAAAGCGATTGTACCTAAAAAACATATCTATATTTTCTATATTGTCAGGTTCAACAGAGCTCTAACTTTTCAAAAATTCAACGAGTACTGTTAACGTCACTAGAAAATATTACAATCGAATTTCATAATATTAAGGTAAATTATATTAAGGGCCTTCGTGGCCGATCAGTATTTTCATTGAGGAGGAAACTCGCGTCAGCTCGAAGGACTTAATGTTGTCTACTAAATAAGTAAAAAAAAGCACAAGTGTCCCAATGAAGGAATTTATGGAAGAATTTATCGTGTAGGTAAGCAATATGCAAAATGCATGCATATATTTTGGAATGATTTTTTCTGAAACACGAGCAGATTTTCTGACTTGTGATGAATTCAATCAAATTCAAAACTAATGTCAGTCGTTCTATTTTTGATTTCACAAATATCTTGCTTAACATGCTTGCTTTTTTTGTAGTCTAAAGTTTAATTGTGCGTTGCTTTTCTGTAATACCTGTATGCGGTCATAATATAACACGTATGTATTACCAATGACAGCTTGTTTGAAGAATCTGAATTTAGATTGCTTTACACTATCCCTCTTGAAATATTTTGAACTATTAACTAAATATAAACTGTATAATTTATTTATAGTGTGATTGAGCCTCGGATCACAATAAAATTCTAGCTGAAACTAAGATTTCTCTATAGCTCATTGAGATATTTTGATGGCATGTATAAAATTGGAACTCATCTCGATTGATTTCAATCAACGATCAGGTTTTTCTGTTCCTTTCTTCCTTCTTTAGAAAGCTAAAAGTATAAAAGCTATAATTACATTCTCACAGTTCAACTACAATAATAATAAAAATTTACATAGTTTGTAGTCGGACAAGAAAGCATTTATTCGTATGGTTAGCACTGGAACCTCATTTCTAGCTTACATCATAAAACCCTCTCCCTCTCAACAATGTTTGGCATTTTTTCTAAAGCAGAGTTCCATTTATGATTCAGCGTTTTATCCAAATAAGAACTCGGGCTTTCATCGACTTTATTTTACATTTCTTTTTACGACATAATTTCTTCAGCCATGAAAAGAATTTTATATGAAAGGATTTGAAAAATCTACTTCCTTACATCTCACTCTTTTTGCAGTAATGTGCAGTGTCCTAATAAGACCACAAAAGAGTTAAAAGCGAGTGAATAAAAAGAACGCTTTTTTCAAATGGTAATCATAAACTAGATAAAGTTGAAGGCATATTGTACGCGTAATATCGATGGTTCTTATTACTTATTATTATATGACCAAGATAATGCCGGGTGAGTTATAGTTTTGAAATTTCTTTTCCAACCTTTTTTCGCTACTTTTTAATATTTCCTACTGTGAGTACTGAGCAATGGAAGACTGTTACTAACAAGACATGACTATTCCAGGAAACTTCTTCATTGGTAGAAGATCGTCTTGTGATCAAGATTTTAGTTTTTCTTACACACAGCTTCTTCTCCCAAAAAGGGCTAATAGCAATCTTCTTCTCATTCGTATGTTATTGTTTTTAAATATTTCAAAAATGTCAATTATTTACAATTTACTTAATTCCATTTCGCATGGATTTCAGACTCACCTAATATAGATTTTTAATCGTGTACTAAAAAAACACTACAATTAGGTAATATTGTACGATTTTTAACTAGTGCGAGATTTGCATGGAAGCTACAGTTGAAAAGATTGTTGCGATTCTTCAGAATTAAAAGCAATGATTCGTAATTTTAAAATCCCACTTCATTAGTTGGAAAATTGAGCAAAAAACAAAGATCAATTATAATCATGGAGCTAGATGTTGATGATTTGTGTTTAATTAACTATTTAAACATCAGAGGCTCTGTTTCTGACCTCTCCTTGAATTGAAAGAAAATAGGAGCTCGAGGGCAGAGTCCCTAATTATAATAAAATTTGCTTTGATGTTCGTACGTACACTATCTCTTTGAAGGATAGTTTCATTATGAGATTGCTTACCTCATTTACTTAGGAGAGAATTGGGAACTTGCATGTGAAATAGATTCTCCCACTTGCACGCGAGCTGGGAGTGGGGTAAGTTGTTATGTTGTTTGATTTTGCTGCTGAGCAGTTTAACAGACCGATCTCAATCTTATATTCAAAGTATAATTTGAAGGTAAGATTGTATGATTGTAAGAATGGAATGTAAGAATGAAGTATGAAAGATTTATTTGGCTTAAATTAATTCCTTAAAGTGTGATTGGTACCTTTACTACTCACATGTAGGTTAGGACATTAATGAAATGTGATCAAAATAATAAAGAAAAACAAGAAAAGATTAGCTGTGTAGACATTTTTGCTCCCTATCTTGATGTCGAGGAGATTCAGTACATCGTTCCACCGGTCACAATCACTCGTCATCAGTCCAATTTCTAACAATTTGTGGCAATTTTTTGGACCTAAAATACTGCTCGGTTTGTTATTGCGTGTCTTAGTTCACCCGAATTTGTGTATTTGTCGTTTTGCATAGTGTAAAGTATTTATTATAAAATATTTCAAAATTTTAAGCTTAATTGACTTTGGTCATTTTAAAAGTCTAAGGTCGATCTCAATTGATATAACAGAAAAAGAATGACCAGAAGAATTACACTTATTTCGTCAGTTTATAAGAAAACTGTAACTGCAGTTATTTGGGTGAGAGCCACATGGCTTGTATGGCTCGCATGGCTCACACACCAGTATGGACCATGTGAGGAATGACCTCCTCGCAGTTTGCATGTATTTCTTATGGCTGATGAGAAACTCTTCATTACCCATTTACTTACCATACGATCCTTTTCGGAGAACTCGCTCCTCGTGGGTGAACCGTACTTTTAACATACTCTCTCGTCTGTACTTATAATTAACTACTACCTCACGAGACTACTCATTATTGTTGCGCTGGCTTCGAAAAAACAAGAAAATGTTACAGCACAAACCTACACATATAATGACTTGTAGAATGTCGATGCAAGACGAGTTATTTATTTGTGCTAAACAGCGTGTCCAGTTATAAACATTACTGTTGTCTTAATAATGCTAGTTTACTTATTATAAATGCACCGTTTTACACAGTGCAGTGATTTTTAACTGATTTTTACAATAGCTTGAGATCGAAAAAATCCAGCACTTTTCTTTTATGTATTTTTTTAATTTTCTAAAAGCTTCTAAAAGCTACATTATATTTTCATTTTGACTGCTCGATGATGTGTATTTTGATCACTTCAATTATGCATTGCTTATGCAATAATAATAATAACTAATTCTTAGAATCTTCATAAATAATAATAGACCCACGCATGGTTTTTCTCTTTTAAGAACAATTTGGAAGTCAAAACCTACCCACGCTATTCGTGGTGTTGGCAAGGAATTAATTAAACTAATCGGAGGAGCAACGCTATATAACACAATACATTTAATGATACAGACGAATGACAATATTCATGAATGAACTTGCGATGATGTGTCTTGTCATAAAGTGTCATAAACAAACAATTTATCTGGGAATGCATATATAAATTGGTAACTCAAAATCAGCATACTGTCAATAAATATACACGTTTCATTGGGTCGCTTTTATGTTTGGCTGTCATATACCTCATATGTAACTATCAGTTGATTTTGGACTGTTCACAGACTATGACAAGTCCTTCAAGCTCGGAAGAGAATGCAATTCCATTGCTATCTTCATTACGCGCATAGGACTAAGGTCGGACTCAACTGGGATCATGACATGATGAATAATAGCGTTATCAGCTTGGTTGATGTCCAATAAAATACAGAAATCTGTCCTCCTTTAATATCATCAATGAGACTCACTCTTTCGATTACATTCGATTGCAACACAGGTAATTCCAATAATTTATGGTCTAGGTAAAACTTTTGATCTATACTAGGTTGAATGTGAAAGGAATCTGAGGGTGAAATATTCATACACACATTTTAAAATGTTCTTAAATGAGTTCGCCTATAAGAATCTAAATGTATTATAGTACACAAGAATAAAAATAATGAAATGTGTCTTTCATTGTCACTCTCAAAGGGAATTGGCTGAGTTTAGTGAGATATGATTCACGTAAGTGAGCATTTGTGAATGAAGACTGGATATGAATGAATTGGACTGAATGAAAAGAGTGAAATGAAATTAGAGAGCATAACAATAAACATATATTTCACAGCATTCAATGCAACGACCGACCGACAACCAGTGAGGGTGACAATAAAGTTTAAACAATTCATTGCGTATCTCTTGAAGTAACGATAAAAATAACACAGAATCTCAATTGCATTGAGGAACTGTTCATTATTTAACGCAGATAAACTAATAATCATCTTCTGTTAAGCATAAATTGTGCATAAAACTTCTTCTTTTCTATTGTGTTTAGATTGAATTTTTTTGGAGGTTTATTAATCCTTTACGAAATATCTTTCAAGCTACTACTACTGCTACTAATTGGATTGTAGTCTTGTGAAGCTTGTATTTTGATGTCTGTCTGATTTAATAAGAAAAAGTTTTGCAGCTATACTTCCATTTAGTAAGGGAGGTTCTAAAGTTGATGACACATAAAGTATACGAGGCCTGATGAGGATTAGAGATTACAGTGCCCTGTAATATTCTTGAATAATGATTCCTTGAAATGTGTTATTACTCCGGCTCTTGAGTTATCAATTACAATCAACGTGGAGAGTAAAGTGTAAAACTAGTTATGTTATTATACACCTTCACTAACAATAAACAAACTGAACTTATGAGGCATCTTAGAGAGAGGTCATGTATCATTGTCAAAATACAGTTTGCAATTTTCTCTCTTTAAGAAATTAACGAGAGATCGACTCCCTCCGGTGGATATTATTATTGATTTGTACAAAAGTGGGAGAGTCTTGAGCCAAAATCAAGTAAAAATATCAAAAGGTCAATTACAATCGGAGTATTATTACGAAGGAATCCGTAAAAGTAAATGTCTTGAATCGAACCCATCTCAATTTTCATGTAAGGGTAATTTATAGACTCAGATACATTACCCAAATGCACCTGCGGTTGAAGCTTAAGCTTCAATTAAAATAGCAATAGCCGCGAAAGTAATAATCAAGAACACATGAAAAACGGGGAAAATGACACTTTTCCTCGGATCTTTTCTTTTACAATGACTCCAGTTGTGACACCAAACAAGCAGCCATATATAAAGTTAGTATCACCTTTTATATTACATTCGTCGTATTACATTCGTTTGTTGTACCTGGTAAGGAGTTAATCCAGTTGTTTGTGTTCATTGTTTTCTTAATGTCTACTTTTTCATGTTTCTTCATTTCTTTTCATATTGAATGCCAGTTAATATCATAGTCCTTTGGCAAGTGGTTGCACCAGTGACTAGTACCACAAAACCCCATGCATCCACCCTGATGATGATTATCTTGAGTGATTGTATTGCTACTGCTATATTCTGGGGTAATATCACTCTCGACCTCAATGAACAATTGGAGAAACTCTTTGATCTGCACAATGATGATGAGTTTTGTTCGTTTTCTGATGAATCTGACTAGGAATTTGAAGTGAAGTTGTTTTTTAGTAAGTACTTCCTATTAGTCTCATCCCTTGCACTATTGTCTCTCTTTAAGTTAGACCTTTACTTTTATCGCACTGTTAAGTTGGTTGGTAGTCAGTAGTCATGAACCGAAGAATACTAATCGGCAAAGTCTTGTCCAAACTTTGGTCCAATTCTCGTATGAAATTCCCTTCAATGCTCCAATGTCTATTAAGCCACTTGGTAAATCACTTAAATATCCAATGGTAAGGTTATTCTCGATTGCATAGCTTTAATGTATGATTACAAGTGCTTCAGGGGGAGTTATTACGAGAGTCGGTGAGTTCGTTTCTTCTCCTTGGATAAAATTCCACGAGGCTTTTGTACTGGGATTTGATGGAGGAGAATAGAATCTTCAGAAATCACTTTTCGTTGTTCTTTACTTGTATTAAAAGAACTGCTGGGTCTAATATTCGTTCCACTCCTTTTTTTTCTTCCTCCATGTCTTCGTTGTCTTCGTCTTGAGACTTCATCTTCTTGACTAAATTGAGTTGAGGAAGAGTCTTATATTGTGCAGCGTAATAAAATGTAAAGAACAACGTTGGATATTATATTGATTACTAGTTTTAAAATATGTTTTTGGTTCACTTCACTACATTTAAACAGTCAACAGTGTTTTAGTACACTTTGGTCGTACTCCTGATGATGCGATGATGATGGTCTTTTCGTTGGTGGTGGTATTGATGAGGATGAGGATGACAGGATAAAAGAAGCATAGAGTAGTATTAGGACATTGTTTGACTAGTTTGAAGTAAATATTATTAGTATAAATAGTTTTTTGCACCTATTATCAACCCTTGGTGACTGAAAAAGTTTGCTTCCTGCAATTTACGTTCGTCAAACTTAAACATACTAAAACCATTCTATAAAACTCTTAATTCTTAATCAAAACTAAATCTTAATTCTTAACTTTTGAACTTTGACATGTATTAGACAAAACGGATAAAATGTTCCTTTAAACTGATCCAATCGATGAAATATTTAAACTTATCTTGACTGCCTTTACAAGAGAAGGATGGTTTGTAGCAGAAGTAGAGGCACACAATGACTGAGCTCACGCCAGCTTAACTAGTGTTGTGTGGTGGGGTTGAATTAGAAAGGGCATGTATTTCATAAATATCGCACAGTGTCACCAAAAATATCGCTTTTATCACCTTAATATGGGTCTCCAAAAATATCATTCCATGTCTTAAGTATAATTTCTGTCACCACAAAAAATTAATCTGAATGGTAAGAAATAATGATGATTGCTTACTTTTGGTTATAAAAAAGTCGGATTTTGCGTCAACTCGAATGAATTTTCTGATTCATAATGAATTGGGAGCATTTAGTAACCTCTAAAACTGCAAATAGTCATTCGAATCACCGATTTTTCATTAATTTGTGAGTAAATAGAATCTATAAAACATTATTTATACATTTTACACTGTCCGCAGCTTATTTATTAAAAGAACAAGACAATTTGGAGATTCCAAATGCATGCTCTTAAAACAACATTTATGGTGACACAAATGTATTTACTGGTGACGATTTGAGATATTTTAAAAATCGATATATTTGGTGACATTTCACGATATTTTTGGTAACCGAAACGATTTGACCCATTAGAAAGCACAGATCTCTACGGACAGTGTGTCTGCATGCGAATATCTCTGTTCACTCTGTAGATCACCCATACTGTGGTCGCTCGCCCTGCTATACTTATATAAATAAGTACTCACAGACCGGTGTCGGATGCGAGTTGAGAATCACAAAAAAGGGGTGTGTGAAGAGCAAGGGTGACCACGGAGGTATATAACCCTGGATTATTTGCTTGCATCATACAAACCTGGAGTTGTACTTTGTAACGCAATAGCTGAAACAATGCTTATAAATGAGTATTATCACGTAAGAATGCGTTCATTCTTGTGCAGTTGTTCACCTGACACCGCATATTATGAAATATTCTCACTTATTCATTTATTTTTGCACACCTTTTTCAGCTTTTTTACAAGTCTCATTCACTATCAACAACCTTATCGCTACTACTTCTACTTCACTCTGCGTACTCCACAATGAAATTTTTCTTTACCTGATCTATTAACATAAAGTGCTTGTCAAGATGTACATGTTACATTTAAGGTTTACAAGTAGATTCTTCGGTTATCACTAAATCTCAATATAATTTAAAATAATGAGCTTAAGCTTAAACGTATACAAATTGCCTTTGGGGGTAGGCAAAGCAGACTAAATCAACATCCCATTTCCTGTCAAGACTTTTATAAATTTGCTGTATTAGTATTATTACACTAGATGTAACTGCTTAAACAAGTAATGCACTACTAATGCAATACTTCATAAATTGCCATTATGGTCTGCTACTTTTGTCCAATCAGCACCTTTACACTTTCACTAACTAAAGTCTGCCACAATGTCAGTGCAGGAAGTTCGTCTTAATTGAGTACGTAAATCAATCTAAGTGCTCAATTCCTGAGACGTAATTGAGTGCATTGAATGGTGATCGCAATTCCCAGTTTCAAAGCTGAAACTTAAAGGAGTTGACGGAAGGTCACCACCAGGAGTAAAGCCTGCGGCTTAATTTGAGTCAACACGAGAAGTCTCACCTGGCCCAGACACCGAATTGGTTGACAAATTTAGAGCTCCTTTGTGATGCCCTAAGATGTTCTGGGCCGCACGCTCAATACACTGCACGAATAAATGCGTGCTCCCTACCTGAAAGGTTTGGGAAACCCGTTGAATCTCTTAAAGATGTGACTTTTGGGATTGGGGATTGCAATTATATAGTTCCTATGATCGAGGAATTCCCATTAGGCGCGAGTCATAAGCTTGCGTCGATTACCTCTCTGCTCATTGTACACACCACCCGTCACTACTACCGATCGACAGATATAGTGAGACCTTGGTCTCCTGTGTGGCTTTCGGGCCGTGCTGATCAATTAAAGTGATAACATTTATTTCTTATTTCTTTCATACAACTCAAACTTAAATACTTCTTTTGGCTCACCTCCTTGAACACGTGGATCACTACAATATTAAATGATTCCATAATCTTCACAAAACTGGAGTCATTCGTTTTTGAACTACCTCGTACGGCTTTCTCGTACCTGACAAACTTAGCCTTTGATTTGTAAAACTCCAGAAATCACAGTCAAATTCTATCTTGGTTGTTGTCAAGAAAAGTGACAATGCAGACACACCAAAGTCACTCATACAACAAAATAGAGCTTAAAGGGTCAGAAGTACCGTGGAGAAATGTACATTCAAAGATTTGCCTTCTAAATATAGCGTCCACCAATGGCCTAAATGTCATCACTAGATTTTTTTCCGTGTGGAAAGATAATTCATAATCCAACGATTCAGATTTTTATTCCTTTCTGCAAAAGCAGAGTACAAACGATTTACAAATTTAAAATTAAACAACTTAAACTGTTTCTAACTTAATCATTTAAGTTTTAAGTGAATGATTATAGTCTTGCTTGCATAACTTGATCGTCTCTACTGACCAGGTAATTACCTCAGGTGCAAGTCGAGTTGGGGGTCGTGCTATATACCAAAATCTTCAGGATAACGCGTAGAACAAGAATCGGAAATCTGTTTTGTGTACAAGTGAAATGGGGTCCTGCCGGGTCGGGAAGAAGGCGCGCGCCCTAACCATTACTATAGTGGGGGATTCGGAGAAAGAAACCCTTCTCAGGCCTCACGTAGTATTCGTGGGGTCCAGGAAAATTTCTAAACGGGACCTCCTCTCTGAACCAAGAACAAGATAAACATAAGGATGGATGTTGCATCGCAATAAACAATCCGCAACATCTTATCGATATGAGGATATTAAAACTAAGATGCCAATATGTATGCTTGATTCGGGTAATAAAATGAAGTTTCATGCTGGAGAGGAACGGCTCTAATATATCTAATGCCTTGTTGTGTCATAGAATCCCACCTGTTGATGTCATATAATTTAAGTTTTTTAATTCAAAGGACTCTTCGTATAGAATTGGTTTAAATTTATATATTAATATAAAAAGCTATTCTTTTTACAAATATTCGTACAAAAATAAATCTCAAAGTCAAGTATTGGATTTTCGACTGTATAAGTAAGTCTAAATTCCTTAAATCAACGAGTGATAATATATTATTGTTTGTATCTTATTAAAAATTAACAATGAGACTTCTTGTATTAAATTGTTTATTTAAAGTTCGTATGGTATTTCAATACTGAAATTATTTATTTCTTCAGAAATACTTGAAGTAAACTTGAACATTGACATTCACACAAAAACGTTGATCTCAATAATAAATATTATTTTGAATCCTCCATTTTGTAAAACAGCAGGCTTTTTATCCACTAATTTTTACATTTCAATCGTTAATACTGCCATGCGCATCCTCTATTTAATCTGTAAGGTGTTGTGTCCAAATTCTTATCCTTCAAACTGTTGCAGTGTTAATACTGTTTAAAGTTGAAATCGCTACACTTTTAGTACATCGCCAAATTCCGTGAATAGTTTCAGATTCATTTGAAAGCTTCTAAATTTTTAATAAAAACCAAAAATGAATTTAAAATAAGTTTGCTGCTTTGTATTGATCCCATTTTTGAACATTTCACGAGTTTCAGTCAGACCTGGATATTACAATATCAGATAGTGCTTGAAATATTTGTAGTTAACATATTCATATTCACCGTGTTTAGCTTTATAAGTACTCTCCCTTTAAAATTGCACCCCCCAATTATAACTGCCAATGGCCAGAAACGTCTCCCGAAGCATTTGCTTAACATAGGATCCACTTCGCAGCACCCACTCCGCATGAGTTTGGATGTTATTCTTATGCGTTTGGGAAAGCTTCTCCGTGCGCCTTTAACTTATATAGGATCTCCATCGGAACACTCACTCCCCTTGAGTTTGTATGTTATTCTTATGCCTTCGGAGAAACTTCTCCGTGCGCATTTGATTAACATGAGATCTCCATCGGAACACTCACTCCCCACGAGTTTGTATCTTATTCATGCCTTCAGAGAAACTTCTCCGGACTGGCAAAGCTATTATAGTGCAGTAGGAAGTCTCGAAATGGTAATTTTGTTTACAGAATATTCTGTTCGTTCTTGGTTATTTTGAATTGATGGTCGTGGGTCTTGAAATTGTAAAAGTGTTTCTATTCTTAGATTCATATGAACTGTTGTAAATAAGTTATCTTTGTTAACTAACAATACTTTCTCAGAGCATGATGCAACAAAATGTCGCTTTCTTCTTTACTTCGTTTTTTTCTTTTAAACAGATGAAAGTTTTTTTCAAATGATAAATGCACTTCAAGCGGATTTTGAAATATGATTATTTGTTGTTATTAGTTAAACGAAAGGTGATACGACAACCCATAAATCGGACGTGACGGTATAGCTATCAAACTTTTTTTTTGTTCGACAAATCGTCATATTTTAACGCTATTATAGAATCCAAAAAGAAATAAACTACTGCTTAAGAAATATTCACTATAAGCTTTAACATGTTCATCTACAATGGACAACAATTCGTTTCACCAATCTATCAATTAAAATATAAGCAGACCTTCTGCATAATTCAATAACTGATTCGTTAAGCAGCCACAGGGACATTGACAAAAAATTTTAGGTTCTAATTACGTTTCTACGTAGACTCGGACACACAGCCAATCCGCCGATTTGAAGGTGAAAATAAATACGGCGAATCATCAATGGGAAACAAATAATAACTCCAAATAGTTTTACTACTTACTATTAAACTGCATATAACGCTTCTACCCTAAGAGCCCTCGTGATTCAAACTCATTTACCTACTCTTAATTCCGGGCTGACTACCGTGATATAGTGCATACAATTTAAGACACGAAAAATATTCTCCTGCTCGTATTACTGAATCAATCGATCAGTAGTAGTGGCTGGTAGTGTGTGTCTGAAGGTTTAGAAAATAATGAACAGAAGTTTATTACTCTAATGACATTTGTGAATTCCTCTTATATGGTAAATGATTGATTTAAGAGAACATTAATTTAAGAGAACGAGTCATCAAGAAAGCAGCAAAAGTATCTCTCACAGCCAAGTACTAGATAACTCTCATTCTTTATTTTGTGTCACAGGATTGGGAGGTTCAAAATTTAAAAAACCAAAAGTAGATTATTTCATTTGGAACGATAGGAGCAGTTACAAAACCATTTTTGATTTTTTTAGTCATCAACAATCAATTAACAATGGATCTGAAAAACAATAATCTTGGTCGCATCTCACTCAAAGTAGTCGGGCAGGACGGAAACGAATTTCTCGCTCTAATTAATGTGAACAAGAGAATAGCTATCTTTAAACAAATGTTTGCAGATCGACTCGTGAGTTGTTGCTTCGTCTATTTCGTGCACATTATCTGTTTTAAAGTCAAACCTTACAATCAATTGCAACTTTGAACATTCTTTACAGGGTGTTCCTTTCGGTATTTGTTTGATGGAAAAAGAATTAGTGACGATGAAACCCCGGCTGAGGTATTATTAAATCATTCAAAGAAACAGTTTTCATTACGGTTTTCAGACGGTTGTCTATTCTACCTTATTTGTAAGCTACAAATGGAAAATGGCGATATCATTGAAGTTTATCAGGAGCAAATTGGAGGGTTTTTGTAACTCACTTTCAGCAGAAGAGAAGATTTGCGACAGCAATTAATTATTGTGGAAGATTTATGATTAACCCCATTTATGATTTTATGGTTTATGATTTATGTTGTGAGACCTGGTTTCATACTTGAAAGATTAAATACATTGGGTATTTCAGCTATTCAGTAAATACTTTACCTTTTTTAACGTTGTTGTAGTTCGATTGTAATAGCTTTACTTATAAACGTTGCGTCGGTCAAAACATAGAAAGCTTGCACTTGACAAGTATCTCATAATTACGTGGGAGTTAGTTCTTTTGAAGCATGCACTGAATTATTGTGGAATAAAACGTAAAAAGACTCGTTATTCACTAGATTTACTGTATTTGTAAGATAACAAAACTGCAACCAGTAAGTAAAAATAAATAAACGTCTTAAGTAGTGGCATTTAAGATAACCAACAAAATCATTTAAATAAATTGCATAATCTCATAAACAAATACTCCAGGAAAACACATTTTGCATCTAATGTTAATATTCTGCTTTCTACAGAAAAGTCTTTAGGTATTTACTGAATGTACTTACAAAAAACGTATGATTATTTATATGGGATTTTTATACTTATTCATACTTTAAACTCTTAGTGTGTAGTCATGACCGAATATACAATGATTTTTTTCAAACTTAAATCTTACATTCCAACTTCCAACGACCAATCAATTGCCAAAAATGGTTATGTACGGAAGAATATACTGTTTGGAAAGACAAGAGTAAATAGAACTCCAATAACTACTTATCTTCGTGCTAAGGATTAAAAGTTAAAAGAACAACGGGTATTTGAATAACAGGAACGGAATATGAAATAGACAGAGTAACAGGTAAACGGAATAACTTGTAGACCGGAAAAAAGGTAATGATGCAAAAGATAAGCACAATATAAGGTAAATTGCAACCAACAACAGTGAATGCTTGAGTATTAGTAACTTGTGTACTAACAATGGAATAGCGGGTAAGGGAAAGCTAATCTCGTCTTGGCGGTACCTCCAGTGTCTTTACAGACCCTGAAGTTAAAAGGTGTAAGTGCCCATTTTTTCCCATATTCGATTTTGGTATTAAATTTTAGGTTGAAGCGAGCGCAGTTCGGGCGCTTTACTCTTTGGGAGGTCTTGAGGTCACCCTACTCCTCTGGTTCCAGCACCCACACACAACAGAAGTGTTGAAAGTTTTTTTGATTTTTTTATTTTGAAAGTAGTACTTATGAGTTATGGAAAATGAAAATAAATAAAAATTGATTTTAGAGCAATTTTGAGACGGAAGATGAAATGAAATTTCCCCGGCACTTTACACACTTTACAACATTTTTTCCATTACAGTTGATTTTAAATCGTCATTTATAATTTTAAAAATTTAAGTTGTCAGTCATTCACCACTCATTTGTTGAAAAACAACTTATTAAATATTAACACAATAAAGTTCACATTGGAGCCGTCAAGTATGATAAGTATTGCTATCATCATTTAGCTTTTATTTTAGAATCTTGGAAAACGAGATCTGATCGTTCTTACTTTTAAAATATACATTGTGTTGGTAGTTAATTAATTATCCATGATTCATATCATAAATTCATGATCATACTTGTGTTAACACTATATATCGTAATCGTTACATGCCATTCGTGATTTACTTTCACATGAAACATGAAATGACGCTTGAATAAAGCTAATCATTCAATTTCATTTATCGTTTATACTGTAACGTCTCATTCCGGTTGATCTGCTGAACTAAATCTATTAATAACTACTACAATAATACGCTTTCAAATTTGGTGGGTTTGTTCACAATGCAACCAGAACTTATATTTTACATTTTCCCAATATTATACCCATATGCAAATGAAGCCCATATATTTAAACACAATAAGTCCTTTAAAAACTTCATAGTGTAGTCGTCCTGGGTAGAAAGGCAGTTGGGAATGCCGAACATTACTTCGGAAATCGAAAGGCAATCTAAGGAATAGTAACTGAAGTCATATTCCACGACCTCAACGACGAATTTGCATGTACCAATGAGGATTAATGAGGTTCCTTAAGACTCACCTACTGCGATCATGGTGCACTTTCTAGTTGCTGCACGGATAGAATTGCAATCTAAAGCATACGAAGTCTGTCTGTCCCATGGAATTGGATATAGCTAAGGCTATATCCAATTCCATGGTCTGTCCCATCTAGACACGCCTACAATCCCCCACAATCAAAACTTTATTTGGCAGACATTTACAAGCTATCAATGATACAAGACCATGCGATCAGCAGCGAATTCCTCAGAGTTAGTAGTCACCAATGAAACGAGCCCCAAGACCTGATTGGCTTTGGTCTAATAAAGCACTCCTCCAATGTGGGTAGGACACCACAGGATGCATTTACCATATATATACGAGTACAAGTGGCAATCTAAGAAATCAAAACTGAATTTATTGTACGATCACAACGAACGATTTGCATGTTATTGGTATCAATTTACTCGCAATCAGACATAGTTTCATTCCTGTCATGAAAACTACCTGCAAAAGGGAAAGTTTAAGGTTTACTTTAAATGTACAATTTGTTTTCATTTATACTGGAATATAAGCCTATCTAATACATTTACTGTAAAATAGACTGCAAAATTTTATTTTTAGTTTTCTGTTCCGTTTAGGTTTCGCAGAATCAAGGGAAGTATAACAAAGCTAAATTCTATCCGAGTATTATCGCTGACAGCACTAGCAATGGAAAGTGGAATTAAAACAAGAACCAATCATATCTAACTTGTTTGCTTAACTAATTAATAATCCAGCATGTGAGTATGTTAATTATTTGACTCATTCATGAATTAAATCACTGATTAATTAATTTATTAAATCTCAACGAATATGTTCACTTTCACAGAGAGGGGTAAACTTCATAATTTTAATTAAAATTTAAGCTGCACCAGCACCTGCTGTTGATAATGGTGGTGGAGGTGCCGCTCCTTCTTTAGCTGATCCTGCAGCAAACAAACCATTAACCTTTGCTTTATAGTAAGCTTAACTAATCCACTAGGGGCAGCAACTCATCCCCAATTCAAACCAGTGGCGGAGCTACCAAGCGGACGCCTAAGGACCGAATGGCATTCCTCTGGAGCTCCAAAGTATTTAGCTTTTGCGGTGGTGGTGGACATACTTTCCTTTCTGATCCTGCAGTGAACTAACCAAGCAGCTTCATCCCTTATTAACTAATTATTAACCTGGATAAATACTATAATTAATTGGAGCCTTTGTCTTGATGAAATTATTTTGGAGCTGCAAATTTCAGCTGCTATACTGTGTTCTCAAATAATTTACCTTTGGAATGAATTTCCTCACAACCTGGAGCACCTGCATTTACTTTTGAATTTGGGGCAACTCCAGCACCACAGCCAAAACCAGCCAATCAACCTTTTGGTAACGATACTACCGCCCCTGCTTCTTCTGCTGCTGATGGTGGATTATTCCAATTAAGAAAAGCCTTGACGGTCAATACTGATCCAACAATACCAGAAGTTAGCAATGAAAAATGTAATTAAACGTCAGTTTTGCATTGAAATTCATTCAAGTAGGAATAAAGATTAGTGATTTATTTACAAGTGGATTCATTGTCGGAGGAGGAGAAATGGGAGTGGGTATGCCGTCAGTCAAATCCTTTTGCAAGTGGAAGTGCCATGGTTACGAGAGGTATTGGATTCAGTCTCGGGTGCAAAACTCAATTAGTCATCAATTATCTGTAGTGGCCTTTGAGGAAGATGCCGACGATATTACCACTGTTAATTATTACCGATTTGTGGTTGAGTGTGAAATAATAAGACAGCTTGCGTGTGTGTCCTGTATAGTAATTTCTGTAATGAACATGTGTCTACTTTAAGGTTAAAAGTCGGAGGAGAAGCAGTTCGTCATGTACGTTTATGCGAAATAAGTCAAATAAAGGCAATTTTAAAGTAAAATGTATGTCTGTTTGTTTTATACAGCAGGAGGAACTTATATTATGTTATCTTTCTACTATATAGTGCCTTGCACTTTATGCAAACAAAAAGGAATTTGTGCTACATTCAAATTATTCAGATTTATTTTCATTGATTTCCAACCTATACTTCGTTTCCTTTGTATTCTATTTCATTTATATACATTTGTATACATTTAGCATGAAATTAGTAACTGATCAGTTATCAGTTTCCACGAGACGCCTCAGCCCTAGTACAAGTTCGGTTGCTGGGGAACGATTATGACTCTTAGCTAAGCTCTCTTCCAGAAGTGGCCATGGGGGAAGAAGTCGACGATTTTGTTGAGATAGAGCTTAAAGCCAACTATTCATAGCTCTTTTTTAACCTGATTGATCAAACAGGTTCGGACACAGGTCGAGTAGAAATCATTACGTCGAGAATGTATTCATAGAGAATTGCATCCTGTCCTAAATATTAACTTAAGCAAATCCATGATAATTGATGAACGGAAAAATTATTTGAATATCTTAAATGTTTAACTTCTGTTGCAACGCATATTTTCTTGCTTTATTGTACACCAGTCATTCAAGCATTAGTTGGCTTCAGGACCCCACCACAACGTAATATTATTAGTTTAAGTAGAATTTTGCAAATCTTTAATTCATCGGTATACTATTTGTAAGTGGTGATTTTAGCTTTACAACTGTATAAATACTGAGGAATATAACTATTCTGAGGAATATAACTTGGCTTTTGAAACAATCCGATAACGACAGAAGTGCTAGCTTCAGGTTAAATTATTTTGAAATGCGGGATCACTTTTATATTTTACGGAAAGAAACAATGATTATTAAACTTAGATCTATTTTTATATAGTACTGTAATAGACATGTCTGGGATGCAGTAACTGGAATACCAAACCCCTGAACACGTATGCAATTTCTAACATCACAAGTTTTCCTTTTCGTTGCTAAAATGTAAAAACCGTATTTCGTGTTATTTATTTACTCCTTGTTTAATTTTCACGTAATCAATTTTAAAAAATTGCCTACAACAAATTTTTAAGGCTGTTAACTTGTCAAGTCTAAAGAAATATGAAATAGTTGGGTCTGATTCAGTTCCGAACGATAGAACTATCGAGGTCAGGCCATGAACGTCACATGAAGACTTTGCTTACAGATTAACTCAGTAGCTTATCACAGTTCATTCATAATTGGTATGTGCCCTGCTTCAATACTCAAATGTAGTAGAATTTGTTTGTCTAATTCGGTTTTTTCGTGGTCAGGGCCTCGTCGTCGAATGAGCACTAGGCTTAAAAACCAACTCCGAGACTTAATATCTCACTGCCTCCGGAGTTGGTACGATTGTCAAACAGACAAACCTTAAGAAGTAGGAAGTACCGTGGTCGGATTAAGATACCAGGGATGGAGATGTCGAGGTCAGGGCCTCGGGGTCTAGTGAGCACTATGCTTAAAGACCACCCCGGAGCTTAATATCAAAGTGTTTTCTGAGTTGGCAGGGTTGTCAAGTAGAAAAACCTTAAGAAGTAGGAATAGTTTGGACTGATTAACTTACCGGCGATGGAGATGTCAAGGTCGGGGCCATGACGTCTAATGAGCAATTAGCTTAAAGTGCAACTCTGGAGCTAATTATCGCATTTCCTTAAGAGTGGTTATGGGTCGCTACAAGACTAGCCTAATACCCGACAAGTAGTAGAAATTAATGTGGACCCACACAGAAACGCAGATATACGTAAAGCCAGACAGACAGACACATATCCAATGAGACGATCACTCACAGACACATAGGAGAAGTGGCACACTCACTCATTTACAGACAGACAAATGCTTTTTTTCTTTTTTCAAACTCCTGTTTGGCAACTCGACAATTTCGTAGATATTTAGAAATCACATTTATAGAATATTCAGAATATGTTCGCTAAGGGATGCGGCTTTTTATTTGGGATTAAACCTGTGCTCATTGTCCCAAGAAGATCCGTGATTTTGCGAGTATTGCCGCAGGTAGATTGACTTGATGACCCATGCCTATAAAGTGTTTTATCAATGACCACTGTAATCAATGTAAATGCGCTCACCAATATGGATGTACGGAGCCGAGACTTTAAAACGCTTATTTTATTCATTGTATTGATCCCATTTTATCCAATTGCTGCATTTTACATCACAATGAAAACATGAAAAAACTGAACTTCGAATAAAGCTTGGTTCAATCTTCAGGACAGATAATATAATGCTACTTAATAATAATTACTTACGTAATTTATTTGTAATTTAAAAATAATGAATTGAGAATTAGTAATCAACTTGAAAGCTTGTTGATGTTATGTTAATATCGTTTCTCTTACCAAGTACTGACCACTCCCATGGTACTGCATGACTCTTCTCCAGTTTAGAAAGACCACTGTTTTGAATACGTTCATGAATAGGTCCTCTTCGGTCCATGTATAAATATCTTTAAAACTACCGTTGACCAAAAAACTTATCCACGGCACCCGACCACATTCCAAACTTATTTGTTGAGAATCTTTGCTGTTGTGTTTAGAATAGGACGAATAACAAGGTTTATAACCGCTACCGTTAACATGCTCTTCTGTATAACTTCTTTATATAATAAACATACATGAAGGGAAAGTCCTCTATGTTAAATTTAAGAAATGACATTATTAATACGGATAAATTCTACAACAAACCCATACACAGGAGTCCTGTGAGTGAACAAATCTATGATACAGCCTTTGACTATGAAACCAAATATTTTTTTATATCGGCCTTTCTAAATACAGCTAAAGCTATTCAGGAAACAAATAGTTAACCATGTTTTATAACTTTAGCATGTTGAAAATATTCTTCAACGGTTTATTATTCGACTGCATAAACTATGTAACTACAATTCGTAGTATTCGTAGTATGTTATTTGTATGTTTTACTGTGGTGTAGTTATTTAATTCCAAGTTATGCAGTACATCAGGGGTAGTAGCTGGTAGTTTGTGTCTGAAGGTTTCGGAAATAATGAACAGAAGTTTATTACTCTAATGACATTTGTGAATTCCACTTTCATGGGAAATGACTGATTTAAGAGAGCGTTAATTTAAGAGAACTAGTCATCAAGAAAGCAGAGAAAGTAACTCTCAGAACCAAGTATTAGTTAACTCTCATCCTTTTTGTGTCACAGAATTGGGAGGTTCGAATTTTAAAGAACAAAAAGCGGAAAAAGATAGAAACAGTGACAAAACCGCTTTTGATTTTTTTAAACATTAACAATCAATTAACAATGGATCTGAAAAACAATAATTATGGTCGCATATCACTCAAAGTAGTCGGACAGGACGGAAACGAATTTCTCGTTCTCATTAATGTGAGCAAGAGAATGGCTATCCTTAAACAAATGTTTGCAGATCGACTCGTGAGTTGTTGCTTCGTCTATTTCATGCACATTGTGTGTTTCAAAGTCAAAGCTAACAATCAATTGCAACTTTAAACATTTTTTACAGGGAGTTCCTGTCACGGCTTTGCGGTATTTGTTTGATGGAAAAAGAATAGGTGACGATGAAACCCCGGCTGAGGTATTAATTAAATTTCTAAAAAAACAGTTGTTATTTGTCAGTACGGTTTTCAGTCTGCTGTCTATTCTTCCTTAATTTTAAGCTACAAATGGAAAATGGCGACGTCATTGAAGTTTATCAGGAGCAAATTGGAGGGTTTTTGTAACTCATTGTCCAGTTGCATCAGAGGAGAAGACTTGATGAAGCAATTATTTCTAGTTGAAGATTTTGTGTGACCTCGTTTTATACTTCAAAGGATTAATTAAATTGGTTATTACGCGGTATCTTTTTAACCTTGCTGTGGCTCATTTACAATAGCTTTATTTATAAACGTTGCGTTGGCCAAAACATAGAAGATTTGCACTTGAGAAGTATCTCACAACTACGTGAGAGTTTGTTCTTTTGAAGCATGCACTGAAGTATTGTGGGATAAAAGCTAAAAAGAATCTTTTTTTACTAGAGTTATAACTGTTAAATGTATTCGTAAGATAAAGAAACTGCAACGAGTGAGCAAAAAAATTTTAACGTCTTAAGTAGTGGCATTTAAGAAGACCAACAAACTCATTTGAATAAATTGCATAATCTCAGAAACAAATATTCCAGTAAAATACATTTTGCATCTAATGCTAATATTCTGCTGTCTACAGAAAAGTATTTAGGTATTTACTCATTGTACTCATAAAAAATGTGTGATTATTTATGTCGCAATTGTTTTATTCATACTTCGTGTAAAAGCATGACCGAATATACAATGATTTTTTTGAACTTGAAATCTTACATTCCAGCTTCCAACGACCAATCAATTGCCAAAAATGGTGATGTACAGAAGAATATACTGTTTGGAAATAAAGGAGTAAATAGAACTACTTATCTTCGTGCATGGAATTTAAAGATAAAGCAACAACGGGTAATTGAATAACACGACCGGAATATAAAAAAAGTAAATTAACAGGTAAACGGAATAAGTTCTAGACCAGAT
>Ga0194135_10000386_pt1 | contig 25901 bp, 7 predicted proteins | sample LitLau_LLRF_2013_FD_134024 | JGI IMG/M metagenome (GOLD analysis project Ga0194135, IMG submission 134024) | Freshwater sediment microbial communities in response to fracking from North America - Little Laurel Run_MetaG_LLRF_2013 (version 2) | ecosystem: Environmental > Aquatic > Freshwater >... | reverse complement strand
CTTTTTCTCAAGCTATTAGTCCGACATGTTTTCTGCACTATAAATTTTCCGTTTTCTGAATCAACAAATTCATGTTTATATACGAGTCATCTTCTTCAAGGCGAATGAATATATGAATGATCAACTCAACATTTTTCCTTTTTCACTCAAAAATATTTCCACTTCTGCATGAAAAATCTCCCATCAAACTTTAAACTAACAGACAGTCTCGAGTGACGTACGCGTGTGTACTGCACAAGTGTAGTGGTGCATAGAAGCAGTTTATCAACTTTAAAGATTTATTAAATTTTCTGTTTAGTGAAGACTAAAAACAGAAAAATTCCAATTTAGTTTCAGAAGATTTAGAAAAATCGAGACTACTAGCTTCCATCCCATCTAATTTTCACAGCCTAAGCAATAAAAGCAAGTCATGTTCAACTCACACATATTTATACTTTCGCAAAATCTGGAGAAACGCCTCCTCAATAAGATATACACACTAAATTTTAAGACTCGTCTTAAATTTCAGCATCTCTTTTCGCCAACGTTATGGAGGAAGAAGTAAGAAAAGAATCAGGAGAGAAATGGGACGAGAGTTTCCGTTTCAAAAAGATTTATGGGTTTGGAAACACAAGGGCTTTTGTATTCTTGTGGACTAATTGAAACATCCAAGAAAAGGAGGAGAGTGTTCACCACAGTCTGACCCAAAAATATAATATTGTTCCACGTCTTTTATCCACAATTATTGTTCCCGTCTGATTTCTGCGAAGGTTTCTCTATGTATTTTGTGGTAATAGGGGAGAACCGAGTTATAGACTCTTTTGCTGGACAAATAGTTTTGTCAGATTTCTGATCAATTTGATGTGTGCACTAGTGTGCAGCCATATTATTAGTTTGTGGTTGATTCCAGGAGCAATTTTCCTATGGTCTAATACATCGTTTTACCCAAGTCATCACGAGACTCGTCTGCCATTGATTAAAACTCTCCGACATATTTTAATCATTCTTGTTTGCAACTGATGCCAACAATTTCATATATACGGTCGTAGTACAAACGTACTTGAGTACAAAGTTCCAGAGGTTCTTTTCGGCTTGTCATGCTTATAATTAGTGTCTGTGTGTATTCATATTTGGTATGTATGATATTGTTTCAGTTACGATGAGTCTGTACAAATGAGAGAAAACAAAACTTACGGTAAGCCGTTTGTCCGGACAGACTTCTATCATTCCACGGAGTAAGTTTTGGCAGTCAGGTGGGACGAAATGGGGGATGTGAAACACTCCTCGTTTAACTTTCTCCAAAAGTTGTCTTAGATTGTCATCGTCAAAGGGTAAAGCTCCAACAAGGAGAGCATACAAGATTACTCCACACGACCAGACATCAGCTTTCTTCCCATCGTATTTCTCACCCTGAATCCACAACAGAACACACGAATTCAGTTAGCTATGTGGATAATCTACACTATTTTATTCTACTAACCACCACCACCATGAACCACAGGGATTTATTACATCTGTCCTGCACTTCTCAACTTTCTCGTTTACATATTTATTGAACAATATATTCCTTGGCTGTGGTGCGTTACGCGTTACGCCGTTTATGGTCTTTAATTACGCACGCTGGCTCACAAATTTTATTACTTAATTCGTACACTCCCTCAATTGAATACATAAGTTTCATGGCTTTCCTTGCTCCGCAGTCTTCATTTTTTTGTCCCCGAGAATATAACTCACAAAAGAGCCTTCAGGAATTTTGAACGGTCTCCAAGCAGAATATTTAATCCACTGCAGTGATCTTATCGACACTTGTAAAACTTTAATTTATTCCCTGCATGTGATCAAGGAGATGTCTAACAGAAAAAGTGTAAGACTGCACGGGAGCTCCTAAGAAAGACGATTCGTTCAGACTTACCCTAATCACTTCCGGGCAGGCATAGTGAGGTGACCCGCAACTTGTCTCCAGCATACTTCCCTCAGGTTGCAGTGAAGCCATTCCAAAGTCCGCAATTTTAATATTGTTCTTTTCGTCTAGGAGTAAGTTTTCAGGCTTCAGATCTCGATGACTGAAATTGATAGGAAAGAACTCAAATTAGATTTCCGTTTCAGGATTGTTCTCTGAATTGTGTAATAATACAAAACGAGACTTGATCGGATATATAATACACCGTGATATTGCATTGATAGAAGATAGACGGCGTTATGTAATGAATCCGTCGAACTACCAAGAAATACAACCTACTATAAAGACTAACTAATTTCTCATAAAACCCAGCCAATGCACAGGTGCTTGCAATTAGTATCAGAGCTGAAAATAAGACATTTAATATAATCGGACCATCAACCTTCTTCTCTTTCATCTTGCTACATATAAGCCATTCAGGCTTTGAAGTTTCTAATAACAAAATTGAGACTGTTATGAGATCTCCATTGTACGTTGTACGGCAAGACTCAAGAAGACCAATTTATTTCGCAAGTCTGTCTTGCCTCATGTTTAAATTAAGAGTTTAAGCAATCTATTTCTGAGAATAAGTAAATATGGTTCGGCATTTATTGCTTGCCGGCCAAGAGGAGTTCTTCCAACAGAGAGGTTTCATTTATATAATATACTTTATTACTTTCTTTTGCTGAGAATAATCTAGTGAGCAAAGATACATTAAACACATTCGTTCGAGTGCAGACATTATTGGACGTCATTGCCGATCATTCTGCCAACTGTAGGTCTACTAGGTTTATTGTCAAGAAACTAATAATAATAAAAGTCCAATATTAGTAATGAAAATTTGTTCGTGGAAGCTGGAGATAAAATTGTCACTCAGTCGATATTTACTTTTTCATCACTTTCTCTTCATACCTACACAATCACACAATGAAGTAAGCAAAAACTCAGATCAACAGAATTCCGCCTTTATTATAAAGCACGAATTTCTGATACGGTTGAATTACAAAGGGAAACGGAAAGCTTCAATGGATTACACAGAAAACTCGGAAAAGTATGAATTTCAAATCAGGCTTGCGTTATATTTCACAGCTGGTTACTGACACAGACATGACATTTTAGTCCCCGCATATCAATTGAGATTACTCGAGAGCATATTATTTGTCAGACCAGATGACATAGCTCTCAACTCATTCTCGACTCGAAGTTTCCGTAGGGAATCTTGAATGAGCCTAAATTACCGTCTGAGAATTACTGAAGATGAATATCTGCTTACCATATAGAATGACTATGACAAAAGTCAAGGGCTGAGATGATTTGCCGAAAAAATCGTCTCGCTTCTTTGGGCGTTAATCGTCCTTTCTTGACCAAGTAATCGAATAACTCTCCTCCGGATACATGTTCCAGAATGAGGTAGCTGGAAAAACAATATATGATAGTAGTTTCACATAGATATATAGATGGTTAGTTTCAGTAAATGTATGCGGGAATTGCATGAGATGTCATTTCCACTAAGCCCATAAAATAGGCTCTTCATTGAGGAGAAAAGTTGGTTTGCCAAATGTGAGGGAAAGTGGAACAGAGAGATATTTGGAACCGATGAAAAAGGAAATCACAAAAAACCGGGCAAAAAATTACTCGAGGTTAAATGCATTTCTTTCTCGACACAACACACACTCTTCTTTTTAAGGAGATAAGAAATACTGCGGATGTGAATCGCCGTTCTTTCGGGATAGTTCCCAAACTGTGTTGTAATCATTTATTGTCTGTCATGAATAAGCCATATACATTATTTTCCACGGATATACTTTCTATACAAACGGAAAGGAGCCTCGAGAGTAAAACCTCCGATTTCAAAACTAAACTCAACGCACGTGCTGAAAGAAACCCCCATCAGAACAATACCGGAGGCTATAACAATGCAGCAAACGAGATTCTGCCAAGGAAAGTTTTGTCTCCGGAGTAGACCTCCATTTTAAAGGGACTCCATAAAAGTTGCTGCAATGCTTCATACATTACAACGCTACTGCTACAGCAATCGCACGAGTAAAAAGTTCTTTTGCACTAAATACACATACACGTATCGAAATTAGAATTAGAAAAAGTTAAATGGACTTACAGGTACTTCTTGTTTTCATAGACGTCATACAAGCCAAGCACATGAGGGTGTTCGATGAGCTTCATAATAGCAATCTCTCGTTCCACCTGGAGAAAGTTTAACAAAGTTCGTTAATTTAATTGAAAGCAAAGTGTAACTATATCCTCCGTCTGAGCAAAAGGATCTAAAGTTCTCTCTATAAAAAACCTATTTCAATCATCAAGAGAAAGGTCAATTTAACTTTGTTTGTAGAAAAAGATCAACCAAACATGTGCGCAAACGAAAAAAGCCTTCGCTTTGTCACGTTTCTAGTGAAAATTACAGGCTTGCTTCGTCCTTTGGTTTCAGAGCAACTTATTTCCTTTTTGCGACAACACGTGAGAGATATGTTACTGGTTTTGCTTAAGAAGTATCGAATAATTGGCTCTTTGAAAGAAATAGGCTTATTAAGCAAAACCTCCTTCACAAATTTCTTTTGCCTTAAACGTATACGTATAATCCACACACCAACTTGTGCAGTTTTGCACTTACCTTCATTAAAACAGATTCACTCAGTTTCTCCCGGTTGATAATCTTTATGGCAACTTTCTTTCCAGTCACGCAGTGAACACCCAACTTCACAAGACCTGCATTTAACACAATTATCATAAACTAATTTCAACTTTTATGCAAAACTTCTTAAATTCAAGTTCACTTCAGGTTATATATTCAGATGGTAACTCGGTAAATCCCTTACACCTCATAGTAAATGGAATTAAATTTAATCTCGTCTTCCCCAGTTCCCCTCTTTACACGTTAAGAGTACAAAGAAAACGAACTACAATAAAAAAAAACCTCATACAAAAAATCTGGAGCTCGATATCAACTTGTAAAATGGACAGATGATTTATTTCATGTTATCAGACTTGCATGGAAACATTCACATTAGCAGATCTCTAAGAAATACTTCACCCGATCGTGTAGATCGACTCTCATCTGTTCATCCATCAAGTCGAACGGGCAATTACCACAAAGTAGCCCTAACAGTTCAAAGCATGTAGAGGCTAGAAAAGAAACTGTAGGATGAGACAGGTAAGTGGTTGGGTTTCAAGTTCCGTCGATAATTTGAAAAGAATGAGTGTCGCATTGAAGAAAAGTTCAGGAGACGAGAGTCTGAAGAGGCACAGGTTTTCCGGTGCGCTCAATCGATATTGAATCTCGAGCAGCTGTAAGTTTCATCCGATGTATTATGTGTGTGTATATATTGTGTATGCGTGTGGGTAGAAGGTAGAAGAAACCTCACGTTTCTAGACCTACTTTTCTATTATTGAGTTGACACATAGAGATGTACGGCTTTGTTTTAACATGCTATTGCTCTTCGTCTTGTCGCGACTTAAGAACATTTCAGACATCGAGTCAGACAGATCTCAGATAGCAAGAAAGACACCCTTAGGAACCACTCGCACTCTCATTCACTAATAGTACACCTGTCTTGTTTCTCGATTGGATAGCTATTATTATTGTCATGTCAAAAGATGGATTATGACTCAATGCGATTTTCATTTCTCTCTCTCTTCCAGTTGAAAGATTGGGGGATTTGTTTTGCACTCATGGGGACGAGAAAAGATCACAACAACTTGGAATGACGCAAGCCGAGTAGGTTGGTTGTAAGTACACCTGGACAGTCTCACTTTATTCGAATTTGTGTAATGGGCATTGAATCTCTAAGTCATTGCTGTAATCAAATTACAATAAAAAGCTATTCTACCGAACCAACATTTTCATTACTGGACAGCTTTTTTCTTCAAAGTGAAAGATCTTTTAAGCTACTATATCTTCGAGGTCTTTTACAATGTAAACATCAACGAAAGTCCATGTGGGTAAATAAACTGAAGTTAAGTTGCACTTTTTAACTTTCTTGAAACATTCGCATTCGAGTAATTCACCAACCTTGAATTTTACGAAAACTTTCAACACTTTTATTGTGAACCGGATCGACGCTAACAGGGCACTTCCTACCTTCAATATGCTTACCAAAACTTTATCCCTGCATTATGAAAAATTATTAAGCTTTTTGGTGGAAACTTTGGTTGCTTAAAATGCGTACATCTCCTACCAAAAAAAATCTCGTATATATTACAAAGTCAAACTCAACTACTACATCCTACACCAAAACCATTCTTACCAAATTCTCCACACTTGGGTTATTGCAACAGAATTGGCTTTAAACTCGAGACCTATTGCATAATAAGTTTGATAAGTTAGATAATAATCAAAAGTTTGAAATTTTCTCTAACTATATTACCGAAATTAATATTTTCAGCAAATAATACAACTCTGATGTCACTGCGTAGTCACTTTAGCATGACAGATTCGCTTTGGAACTCTATTTCGATTTTAACATACGAAAAGATCGATTAAAACTTTCTCCCACTACGCGTACAATCATCAGCGAAGAGCAAAGCGAAGGTGTCGAGAGCTGTATGACTTCATAAGCTGCCATCACTTGAGGACTTGAGAGACGTCTATAGACACACACACAGCCATTGGAATATATATGATGATGAACAAGTCTATTCAAAGCAAAGGCAAATAAAAATTCTCCCCTTCTACTGGAATGCACATTCACTCACAGTCAGCTCGCCTTCTTCTACTCTCTCTTCTTTCTTTTCAAACAAAACAACAAAATTCAGAGAGAGGAAATGGATGCCAAAAACGCAAGGGAAAGTGGATGGTTCATTATTTTGAGCTGCAAGAGAGCACACACACATATATATATGTACTTGGTGAAACGAGTTAATCCACTAATATATTTTTCTCCCACTATCTCATACCTGCGAGTCTTCCTCAAAAATACATTCAGACTGCGGTTCAATTTTGTGTCTTATTGCCTATTTCCTTCAATGTAGGGAAGTTAATACACATATATACCTAAACTTCATCTTATAGAGAAGATAGAGAGAGAGAGAGACCAGCCAGGTATTATTTTTTGTGTTCAGTTGCATGTTATCAGTTTTTGTCGAGAGACTTCGTCAGTATTGTGTAGACATCTTTTCCAAAACATGAGATTTACTTGCTTTATGTAGAAAAAGAATCCAGGCGCAGATAATAATAATGGCTGATCGTATATTATGTTGTATTGGACAATATGTAGACTAGCTAGCTATTAATTTAATTGTTTATAAGTTTCTCCCTTCAGCAAGTTGCTGCTATTCATAATTCATGCACGTTTGTACACGTTTGGAACAATTCCTGAGTTGGATCATCACAACCAACTTTGATTGTTCATATAACTTACTGTTTCAAATTGCACGGATTGCATGCAGCCTCTGATGTAGTACAGGTAAACTCATTATACATCGTGGAATTACCGATAATATGTCTACTTACTAAAATCAAATCCTACATGTAAAAATTGATTCGCTTACAAGGCTTCTTTTCTTAGCGTCAGACAATTTTGTTGCTAGATATTTTGATGTTTTTTATTCTATAGCGTAGTTATAATAATAGTATTATATGAATTAAATCTATTTAGAATTCATCTCATAATTCTGTAATTCTACCTAATGAATTACCTACAGTAAAATAGCAATCCATGTGGTGTTTTCCTTATGAGAACTGGAAATCAATATATACAGTAAATATGTATCGACTGATACATACCTCTTTCGTGCTTTTGTCTCTTTCTCCGACTAAACATAAGAATTACTCGATTTCGAAACAATTATTATTGCGTAACAGAAAAGTGCACTGAACTTTACCTGTTTGGCCCTTGCCCAGAGTCTTCTCCAGTCGATAAGGCCCTACATACTGGATATGCTCCGCTTGCGACGTCTCCTTCTGCATTTTGCTCATCTGATGTCCGTTTTGTTTTCTCCACCGATGATAATCACTTTTCACCTACTCAACATCTGCACACCTATACCTTTCACTCGGCATCACAATAACAGTACAACCATTTTGTTTATTTTGAGAACATTCTTCCACACGTAATTGTATTGTTATTCTTGTTAATTATTCAAGAATCACTACAAGACTACAACCATAAATAACTTCGAAGAATCCATCCACCCAAATGTCTTCTCAAAGATACTCTTCGAACCATTGTGACCGTTGCGAAGCCACAATTTTGCAACTTGTTTTTCATTCACTCGTTCAACACACATTAAACTACATCCTTACTTGCTGCTGTGTCATATAATAAATGAGCTGGAAATTTGATACAATAGAGTTATAGACACCTGATCACTGCATAGTTATATTTCAGCTTCTGATTTAACTCTTTCATAGCCAATTTTTCTAGCGTACATTTCGAATGTCTTTATGGTTCCACTTGCACTGAGATTTGATGCGATTCGTTCTTTCACTAACAACAGTCCACACACTCGCTCTTCAGCAAAACGTCCGGATGCCGCTGCCGGATGATAATTCAGCAATGAGAGAGTATACACACACAAATCCAACTTATATTGCTTGTAAGTATACAATAATATATGTTAGCCACAACCACACTTGAAAGTTTATTAGGAGAAAGTACGAAGATGAGTCTCTGTCGAAGATACAGGATGCGTGTTAATTGGTAATAATTGAAGAAGGTAGGTTTTGAAAAACGGGACTTGTGTTTAGATAACTCGGTGGTTCATTAATCGAATGGAAGGGAAGAGAAAGAGACAGGATTACCCTGCACCCTTGTTCTCAACTGGTCCAAGTTCACATGCACATTCTTTCTAGTTTTTCACTGACAGCCACTTCTTCGTCCAACTTCTCCGAGAGAGGAGAAATCGAGGGCTCGCCACCTCGACCATCGTGCCATTACGAACGAGTCGTCATCATACAACACAAGGCCTCTTCCCTGGCGCAGTCTCTTTCACTCCCAACTGTATTTTATTCCTCCGGATACTTTCCCCTCGGTCTCTTACAACCTCACACACACATACACAGAGATATATATTAGATATATTCCAACACTCGACAATCACAGCAACACACACACACTGACAATTAAAGCTTTGTATTCAAACGCGAGTTTTCACCAAATTCTTCACTCACTTCATCTTTGCTCTTATGACGGAAAGAACCAATTTTTGCCTACCGAATGCATCTTTCAGTCCGAAGATATATAGTACACTTTTTATGGCGATCTTCTTCTTACTTCAATGAACTAAGGAACACAAATATTATGCGGAGGGTTCAATTTTATATCTCATAGTCAATATATATATCTAGACTAACTTGGTCATTTGGATATATAGTGTGTGAGGCTGAGGATTCAGTTTGGTTGGCAGAACCAACTTCTTAAGTATAACCGCACTGTGTTTCATATAAGAAGAAGAATAATAGACGGGTGAAAGCATTAGACCAAATGTGACGTGGATGCTACGTATACAAAACAACATTCCCCACTTTCCTTGGCAGTTTCTTGGCTTAATATCTGCCCTCCTGTCTTTTATACTGTGTATATAGTTGTGCAAAATACATTAGTGAGGGTTCAATAGGGATGGAAGCGCGTAATCAGTCTTATCAAGTTGAATCATATTGAGACAAGAAGAACCGAACACCACAATATAATATGTGTCTACACGTGAAGACTCTTCTTACACATAGTACTTTACCTACACATATAACGTAAGTAGGTAGGAAGCAGGGAAAGATAAAACTGCTTGATGCATCGGCTTGAGTCATGTGCGAGTTTGTGTTGGGATTTGGGAGTATTTGAGAGATGCAAGGTCGTGCAGAATAAGTTTATTTCTCAGATTGTACAGCCAATTTTATACATTCAACACTAGTTTCACTTTTTAAACAAGTTCAAAACTGCACTCATGCATATTTATAGTTCTGGTGGTACGATGAGCAAATCTTTCAATCCAATTGACATGTTCGTAAGAAGATTTGGATTAAATCCTACGTCACGTGCTTTCATGTTTCAGAAACGTTAACTTACTCCCATATATACATTAATAATGCGTCTTAATGGCTCCTGGCTTGTCACATCTAACCTTTCCTTGTACTTTATAAAGTTACTCGAGGTAGGTGGAAGAAATATTATATACACACACGTAAAGTGAAGGTGAAAGTATCATGGATCATGAGCTTGTTATGAGCTTATACAATGAATGAGGAAAGAGAGAAAGAGTTCCAGTTAAGTAAAAGTGAACTGCTCACACAATAAGGAGTCCATCCCTAGTACATGAGAATACTTGCATTATTTCATGCGGCGTGCTTTATAGTCGAAATTCAAATAAGTGGTAGCTCCGCTGTTAGTGACATGCATCATGTGTAGTCAATTCACAAATGATTTCGGGAGTCGAAATGTATTGGGAATTTGAGTTAAAGTAAGTACACACGAGTTATATTCTTTGATCAATGAAATTGGACATGAGTTACGAGAGTCTACATACTTTGTAATCCTTTATACAGAGTTGTAGAGACGAATGTGGAATTCACACAGGCAATTTTATATTACATTTATTACCCATGACGGAATGGTTAGCGGTAGTGCAAAAACCGAAAGGACATGGATCAAACATTTCATAGATATGATCAATCAATCTCTCCCCTCTGAAGTCAAATTTAGAGAATATCATGCGATATCATGCAGTCACTCCACAGCAGCATTTTTTGTAGGGTTAGTCCCGAGTTTTCGGTTCCTCCGTCTCGACCTCCGTAAAAGCCTCCACTCCAACTTTCTGGTAAAAGCAGTGACTATGTCTTACCCTCTGAAAAACCAGAGAGAGTACAGCACGCAGATTCGACACGCCTTTATCGATTACTTTTGCTGCATGTTCAAATCTTCCATTTCAATCTCATGATTCTCATGTGCTCATTACTTCTTCAGGGTATTATCAAACCAGTCTTAATTTCGACCAAATTTAAATGAGGATCCACACTATCAGTGATTTATGCAGCTATTCAGAGTGCGGATGAGAGTCTTCGGTTCCCAGAAGAAGGTATTATAGTAAACTATATCTCGGGGACAACTCCGAACAGCCAAGTACACTTGACAAGTACTTACTTGACTATATACATGGTTTCACGTGCTCTCACAGAGACTTAATACGCGAATCACGCAAGGTTACGCCAAGTATTCTAATAATACGAGTCATTTTTTCAAGTAGTACCAAATGAACTTTTCAATTTTGTAAATCTGAATCTAATTCTCCAAGTCATCAACCCTTATAGTGAATTTCCAAGCAGATATTGGCTATTTGGCTAGACAGAGAAGTCTTGGTTAGTATGCAACGGAACCTTTCAAAATTAAAGTAAAGTTTGGCCCGATTAGTAAATAGTTCAAGGTGTACAGAAAGTGTCATTTGTTGGTATTGCTTTACCATGTTTGTGGTCATCAATATTCATGAGTAGACTTGGTGGACAAGCTGTAAGAACGCGCGTTTCTCGATAAACATTGGGGAAAGATTTCTTTGGTAAAGGTTGAATGGATGTTATATTTGCAAAGACATCCAGCAGTTTGTTCATCTGCAATGAAAGTCGAGGAGAGAGAGAGGGATGAACTAAGCCCTCTGAGAGGAGCCTGAATTACACTTAACACTGGAGAGAGTACATTGGGATTCAATTGGAAATAGCAGACCAAATGATGGCGAATAACAGTGAAAGAACCCGTTCTCTAACCTTCTTGGCTTGAAAAGCTCAAACTCAAAACCTCGTCGCCTCCTATCCTAAGCAATCCACTTCTACGAGAAAGATATTGCACAAGCACAAGGAGCCAAGTCTTTCATTCAACTCCTTGAGATGATGATGGTACATTCGATCCTTATGGCCTCCACTTTCTCCAGACTCAAAGAAATTCTCAATTGAATTACACATAATATACCCTGCGTAACCTCTCTCTCTCTCTCTCTCTCTCAAGCTTCTCAAGTGTATTCTATTTCAGCATGAGGATTGACTTTCACCGCCCATGTGCTTCCTCATCATCTCAATCATCTTTCTCTTCAATTTGCTAAAAGACAGCTTCCATAGATCATTTGTTTTGACAACAAGTTTTCATCTTCTCATTGGATATTTTTGGTAATTCATCGCACAAGAGTGAAACATAATTCTTAGAAATTTGGATTGGCAGACTAATGCTCTTTAATGTATCAATAACACAAATAGATCGGAGCAGATTATGATGATAATAATTTATGAAACTGGTCTCCTAGGTAGAAGTGGTCACTGCTGTTGGTCATGGTTATGTGGGGGTGGGAGTATGACAGTTCATCGGCATTATCGGCATAAATTCACAGAGGTAGAGTTTCTTCTTGTTCAGAGTCTAGCAGCATTAGATCAGAAATGCACATTCAAATCATCTGAAATAGAAAAGAAAGCAACTGATATATAAGTTGCTAGCTATGATTGATACTTTTTTGCACGCCGAAGCTTCAGTCATACTTTGTTATAGTCAGGTTTGCAAATAAGTTTGTATACAGACACATGCACAGATTCACCCCATTCATAATGAATCCTGAAAATAAACCCAAACATTCGAGGCCTGTTCATATAAATCCAAACGCACGAATACTCTATCTGCCGGATATTAGCTCCGGGTATTTTCGGTTCGGACTTGCTGTAAATGAAGTGCCTTGATAGAGGTGGAGCAGTGACGCTATGCATAGGAACATAATTATTTATTTCTTTGAACATTTTTTTCCAGATTAAGTAATCGGTTTTATAATATTGTTACTGGGCGAAATACCAGGAGTTTAATTTTGCTGCTGTTAAAATGCTGTTATATTGTTAAACCTTTTATTTTCCAAATTCAATGCAAACTTACCCATTGTGAGTACAATTCCATTGTATTACATGGAGGACATTAATGATATTGATGAGGAACTATTTTCGGCCTTTTCAAATATTCAAGCAACCCAAACTGCCACTGCATTCCTGCTTAGCTGATGTAATGAACTATTAAGAGACATACTCTAAACTATTGGTAGTTTACCTATATTTTATTTAAGATCTTCTTGAATGAATTGTTTGAAATTGAGTTACGTTACGTGAATGAAAGCCTAATTTACCTTTATTCATTTAGTCAGCTAATTTCTTTGATTCTACGTAAACTATTGCTTTCATATTATTCAAATGAAAAATGTTATTTGTAGGTATCGTAATCGTTATTAGTTCACGTCCTGTGAACTTCACAGCTTTTGAAGTCCAAGCACTTATATCTAAAAAGTGCTGAGATTTAAAACTGCACAAGTTACATTGAGTATACAAGGCTTGGTAACCCTTCCTTCATTGTTTTTTGCTGCCAGAAAATCTGTAGTTCTTACAATACACTACATACTGAATGGATTTATCAACAGTGTATTAAGTCATACTGCAGCATACTCTACATAGAATTATTACCACCAACTACTCACTACCATTTGGAGTATACGAGAACCACAAGAATGAGTTAGTTGCTGCGTTAGCTAGACGAGGATTGTTAGTGTGCTCTGAGGATTCGCAGAAGCAACAGCGTTTATGAGCCTTTGTTCACTGAAGTTACAATCTTGCTAGTAAGCATTCTGTACCACTTTACAAGTTATGTGCACGTCTTATTGATAATCAGAGACCTTCATCTGAAAAAGTTTTATTTTCAAATACTTTTTAATTGTTTTTCCTAAGTTCGCGATCGCAATATCTATTGGAAATCATCCCACGGCTCTCAAGGTGAGATTATTTTCATTTACTATTCGCCTGCTAATCGAAATAAAATGTATCCATTTAAGAATTCATACAAAAATAGCATGGGTGCATTTTAAAAAACATATTGGCCTAGATACAAATGCATTTATGCATGGAATTCCTTCTAAAAATTGGTAGATATAATTTTGATTTCATAAGTACAACAGAATTATCACACATCATTATCAAGTATTGATACTACGCAGACTGTAGACTTTGCATTAACATATTTTGTTAGGTCTAGGAAAACAATTCAAATTTAAATTATCAGTTTCCTTATGTGCACAATCGTATTGTGTCTCGCTGAGAGCTCAAAATGCATTCAAACCGGCTGTATATATGGTTAATCATGAATTTATAAGTCAACAAATATGACTCAACTTGTTTTACGTCACTCACTTAATCTGGTTGAATTAGTTGTTCAAAGAACAACGATGCAGGAGTACCCTATTTCGCGTGGAAAATTTTGACGGTCAACTGTCCATTTGGAGTTTAAAGCACTCGCATTCTACCTATACAAGCTAGGAAAGATAATCACGGAAACACTTATTAGCAAGTGACATATGTCAAACATTTCATGTGAATATGGCAATGTTTATATGCTGTGTTTGACAGAACATTAGCAATATAAGGTGTATGAAATGATCTCTTGTTGACTTTCCAGTTGACTCACAAACTACAGAGAGAGAGAGAGAGAGAGAGAGAGAGAGATTGTCAGGTGAGGTGATCATATATACAGTGTTATGGTCCGTGTTGGTCTAGGTACTGTACAATTGATAACGGTGTTTGTCAATGGCTATTGAGATAAGTTACGGAAAATCGATTAAATTGTATCCGATGGATCATAGGACAGCCAGACCAACAATAATTTGTTGTGAAGGACAGTTATAAAGAAGCAAATCTCTTCCTCACAATAGCTCCCGTTGTTCTGGTTCATTCAATTCATTGTTAGTATGATGATCTGATACTGCTTCTGTCGTTTCACGAATTTATTTGGAAGCTCGTTAAACGGTTGTTCAAGTTTAAAGTAAAGTTTTTTTGTAGGTTAACGTAATAATGAAGTTGGCGATGTCCAAAAATGTTATTAAATATTACAAATTGAAATTAAACAGTTGATGTAATTTCAGTCAGTATAGATAGGTCGTAAGTAAATAGAGCAAAGCCCACTTATACTTGCAACGAGAGTATAGATGACAATTAGCGTAGGTGATCACAACTTGGTGTTAGTTATCATCTCGTCAAGGAGAAGGCTCAATTAAAGGCAATTCTAGTGGGCCGATAAATGTGTCATTCCCAACCTTCTTGAATATTTCCAGTGTCATGATCACTTCAATTATTGCTTAGCTGCAAACAAAAAATACGCGATCTAGCTATAATAACAATAAGCAGAAAATAGTTTTTGACTTTGCAGTACTTAGCGAGTTTGTCTTGAAAAGTATATGGTACTGCGTACGAGTAACTTTATACACTGACATATGCAAAGGGCAAGGTCAGTAACTTAGCGTCGAAAGTGTAATGTTGACAAAAGAAATGAACTCTATGACACAACGGATCGACATTCGACTTGAATATGAGTACGCGAATCTGTCCAGGCCTCTTTACTTTGTTAAAAGGGAAGTTACACGTGAAATGTCAATATTTGTCCTTCTGAGATTTCATCTTTCATCATTCTTCACTTATGGGTTACTTTTGATGTTCATACTTCATACGCTTTGTTTGACTAACATTTGCAACTCAAACATTATCGACATTCTCTGGAAAGAATTTCAATTCATTTGTAGACTCCATTTATTTTGAGGATTTAAACGATTTAAACTCAAGTAACAATAAAAATGCATAGTTTGCTTGTATTTTGTACAATTCGAATTCAATTGTCACCATCAATAATTCATGAAATCAATGGGCCATGTATTATTGTTTCTTGAAAATGCCATAGGGTCGCTTATCAAACGCGTGTGCCCTATTTATGATGCATTATGACTTTATGACTTTTTAATTTAGTCAAAGTCACTTCCTATTATGTTCGTATTGCCTTTATATGTTTTACAACTAAACCTACACTCTTAAACAATGCCATTTTAATTTGCATGTGTTAACATTATGCAAAGATGATGTGTGGGTGGTTTTATAAACTTGAGAATTTATTGATTTCACCTGAAAGGTTTTCTGATAGGTCGCGATAATGCATGCAGAAATTTGACTGTTTAACAAACTGACGTGAAGTTTGTTTTACACTGAGTGACAAAATTACAAAAATAATGTGCCACATAAAGTTGTCTGAGTCAAAATATCAATACAGTCATTCCGTGTTCCCAGAGAGCTATATTATGCTTTGTAAACCAAATATCGTGGAACACAAACCTTGGACTGAATATGGAAATCGATACTTAATAAACAACGATACCTTATGTTTGCTTGATCTAACCTTAATTGATTTTTGTTTGAGAGGGAAGCCCTCAAAACTGGAGCAAATATATGTTATTGGTAAATTAAGACACGGAAACTCTGAAAATGTCCAACGGGATGACACACACAATCCCTGTACCATTTTTGTGACGTGATAACTTCTGTTTAATATTCAATGTTTGAGTTTCTTTTGGGGTACCTTTAAGTTATTCATCTCTTCTCATGGTCACTTGCAATTATTTAAGATCAATCTGTAGTTTTATAATCTGCAGTGAGACGATAAGTCTGAGCGTAGCTTAGTCTGGTCTCATAAATATCTTAAGTTGGAACTCCACCTCACCAAATCAGACATTTGATTCCTACTACTTACTACTGTATTTACTATGCATCACAAGCAAACGACTGTAAGCTAAGTTCACTCCTAATAATTTATTCAAAGAGATTGTGTGACTATATCGAAACGCTAACCACACAAACCAATTTGGATAAAGTCCATTGAATAATCCTGAGAAAGATTTGGAGGTCTGACATTAAAATGGAATAAGGATTAATGAAAGTTATTAGAGATAAAATTACTTTAAGCTGTGAGGCAAATATAGGACAATCACTATCACTCAAAGTTCACTTGACGCAAGAGTTAACAAAGAACAGACACAGTAACGTCAAATAAGACAATCAACGGCTGATTTGGCTATTTATTCTTTGTATGCGGCCGGTGCTCTGCTTCTTCTTATCTGTCTGTCAAGAAATCACACGATATAATACAGCACAGAAATTGTTTTTAGATTTAGATGACCAACAGGACCTTAAAATTTAAAAAACTGAGATTCATTTTGAATTCTATTCAACAATGTTGTTGTGATCTTGTTACGTGAATTTTATTTTAATTTTTTCTAATTCATCCTTTCCCTTTTATCAGAACACCATCGCAGCAGCATCAGCTTTACTTACACGTAGATGAACTCATAACCAAGATAAACCCACATTAGATAATCACTCCCATTACTTTTCTATTATTACTATTCGTAATAACGCAAGTCTAAACAAATTATGAAAATGCATTTCTTCGAGATGATTACTTCGTTTGTATTTAATACGAACTGCGCGAACATTTCTTGCGTCAGCTACCAGGTTCTTTATAGTCTCTACAGCGCATTGTTAGTGTTTGATTATGTGTTCACTATGCTTGATTTGATAAACTGTTAGGCTTTAATTTCATATTCAGCTACGTGCTGAATTCTTGTGTAATATAAACCTTCACAGCTTTTCTTAATAATATTCTGACATTAAAGTTGGAGGAGACAAAACGTGATGACCTCAAGATATCTTTGAAAGATGAACTCAATTACGAAATTTAAGTTCATCCAGCTAATAGTCTGGTTTCTTACATGCATGTTCTTTAAGGGGACAAGCACATTTTTATTACTTTACTTTTGGTTTCTCACACCGCGTCGTGTACTTTTGGAGGACCCACGGACAATAATAATGATTCTTTCCTTCTGTGTTTTGTCTTCTGTAAATGGAAAAAAAGTGTAAGCATGTTCAGTTAAGCAATTCAACCTGACCAAATGTAAGCAATGAATTCACGTAACAAGAATATTTTATCGTTCTTGTGTTTAAGTCTTGTCATCTGTTCATTGTAAACACTCACAAGTCTGAATAAGGATAATTCGATTATGTAATTATTTTATGAATTTCTGTTACGGGTGAAAGATTGTCTCTAAGATAATATAAACAAATTTCTCTTTCTGCTCTCATGATTGCGTAACTTGGTTCCTCATGCAAGAGGGTCGTTTGATCAGATTGTGGTTTAGAAATTTGATGCTTGGTTCTCATCTCGATGCAACAACAGGTTGTTGTTCTTCGGGTCGTGAAAAATATCTTTTTAATGGAACTCATAATAGTGAGAGGACTCGTTTTCGTTTCCCATCTCAATCTTATTGCCTGGAGGTTATTTGAGTTGATCTGAATTAACTTGACTATTTTATTTTTTTTAAACGGTTCAGTACATCGGAGGACAGATTTAAAGCCCAATTACCGAAATAATACTGTACTGCGTTTTCCAGGAAGATCTAAAAAAAATTAACAATATAATGTTGTAACTCATTTCGCTTCAAGTGTCAAAATAGAAACAGCCACTTATTGTTGATAATCAATTTACAATACCAATAAGTATTTAGATCTTGCTTGAGGCAATTAGCGGAGTATTCATTTAATTAGCAACAAAAATATGTTCCTATTCATTTTCCTTTGTATTCTATACAAATTCATTCACGACCGACTCTTGGATTTGTATATATTTACTATTGCACAAGCTCTTTAGCTTACAAGAGGTTTTGGAAGGATCCCATAACATTCACGAGAGAATGGGATATTAAAAGTGGTAACCAAAGATCAGTTTCCCTTTTTATTTCTGTCTATATACCATCGTGGAATTCCTCATTTATTTGTACTCATAATTGTTCACATTTGTGTTAAGTAAGAACAAGAGTTGCTTATTAGTTGGAGTCGATAGATTTTAACGACAAGCCTATCTTTAGAGATGGCCTATTGTTGTGAAGGTTCATTTCTTCATTGTTTTCCATTCATCAAACTCTCACAGAGTATTCAGCAAGTTTCTCCTCGGTTTCAATGGTTTGCTGTTGAGAGTTGCAATTTTAATTCAAGGAGAAGTATCATTAAACACTAAAGAAGTTTTTAAAAACTTTATATCTAATCAAAGATTCCTTTCAACTATTACCTAGGATGAGTCCACTACAATATTTTTTGCAGGTATTCGCAGACATAATGATGATTATGTGACCCTTGTTGGTGGTAGCCAGACTATAGATGACAAGACAATGGTGCATGTCAATATCTCTCTCTCTTCCCAGAGCTTTGCGTACAATGTAAGAGAAGAGGACACACGATTGAGAAATTCACTAATGATGATAAAGATAGATGAGACGAAGATGCAGTCAATTAATTGAATACCAATAGCCTAGGCTTTAGCTGATCACCTTCGAGATTAGTCAAATTGAGTCATGCATGGGAGATCATCGCGTGTGATTTCCATACAAATAAATGGCTTACCTTTCTCCTAATGATGAGGAAACATGATTTACCATATTTATTAAACTTCTCATGGTTTTCTTGACTAAGACTGAATATATATATACAGAGGATACAAAATCTCTATATGTTGAGGTTACACAACGTAAATCAATGTGGGTCACACACTAGGCAGAAGATTAGGTGGCTCAATAGTTTCCGAAAAGATTTGACTTATAGCTATACACTACACATTTAGATTCAAAACTTCTTTGCACTTAATATTGACTATTGACAAAGCAGTTACAGATCATTAGACACACACATAGATTCATCGAACAGCCGCAGACGCCAGTAAATAGAGTTTTAATGATTCTTTGCTCTCTTAGTTGTCGTTCTCAATATGCTCTCAGTCTCATTGTGTGTCAGTCTCAAGTGCATACTTCTTTACCAAATTACTTTCGATTTCATGAAGTAGTTTGTAGGAACATGACAGGAAAAGACCAAATAATAATGAAGTTTGTCAAGAGGACATGAACATAATTTGAAAGTGAAGAATGAATAAATCAGACTGACTCTTATATAGGGACTCTTATTGTGAACTTCAAACTTCAAAGAACCTATCTATCTTCAATATATTCTGTATTGATTGCTTTTCAATAATTGCTTACTTTGTTGATGGCTCTACTCATTTATCACAGTAACGCATTAATCTTATATAAAAAACAAAACAATGTTTGATGGTGGATCACACGACATAGTGTCATAACCTTGCGTTGCAATAGTTTAACACGCAGGACGGCTGCTGGCAGATGGGTACCGGTAAAATTTTCCACATTATTGTGCTTAATGAGGGAGAGATTATAGAGCTCGCTATGCTAATTAGTAATTACTCTGATCACTGCGTCTTAAAGCGAAGTTAGGTGCAGTTTTAAATTGTAGGAAAATTTGAACTTGCTATCTTACATCATTAAGAATTTTCTATGAAGAATTTATTCAGCATTCTGTTCAATCAAAAACACCCACCAACCAATAAGATTACGTACACTTCTGCCCTATACTTATTCCTCAATGAAATGTCACAAATTTTGATTTATAGCCTATACAATCGATTTAGTGTAAAATCAGAAACTATAAAGTGAACAGTTGAGTTAGACACGAGATTCTAGCTAATATAATGTTTGCATTATTTTAAAAGCAGTATTTTAAGAGTAGTTTTCTTGGTACTTTTAACATCGTGATAGCCTTTTAAGGACTGCATTATATAAACCTATAGTGTATTATTTTACATGTGCTTCCTAATAGGGATTCTCAACTCATGTAACCATTTTGTTAGAACTTAATCAGAGTTTATAAGATGTGCATTAAGGCACACGCTGTATGTGCGTACTATAAAGTGCTCAGTTCAACTTTCTACTTCAATGTGCAGGGTTAATTAGTTACGTTTATTACAGATCTAACTTATAAGACATACGAGGGAGAGTAGTGTACGCGTATAGTAAGCCACGAGCGCAAGTTAAATTTGAGTCATGCAAGTAATAGATGTGTAATAGAATAATAAATATAGTGCTTAAGGCACTGACTGTAGGTCTTGAGCTTTCATTTTGCCATGTGATCTGTTTAAGAATTACATGCATTTTATAGAAGAGGTCATACTTACGACGACTAATGAAATGAGTTATGTATGCTGAAGTAGTGAGGGTCTCACGAATTCCCCTTAACCGTCTCTTGTGCTCTATGAAATGCATATTTCTAATTATAACTTACCAGCAACACTTCATCGTCGGCTCTATGAAAGCAGATTCTTAATTGGACTCAAGTGAGACAATTCACTCTTTAAAACGTGATGGGATGCTCCGTGACATTTTCATTGTCTATGAAACTGCGAATTTAAAGAATTAATGAATCTCAAACGTGAATCTGTCGTGAACTTAATATGACTGGTCTTCATTATGTCCATGGCTGCAAGTAATTATATTTAAAGGTTCTGTAGACCTACGATTGTTTTGTACTAAAAAACATTAATATTTGGGAACAACTTTATCATAAATTAGTCTAATATCATTAGTCCCTGCTAATGTTATTATTTCATATTTTACCTCACTTAATATTTACAAGTCCATCCGTTTATACATTATTGAAGGAACAATTGTAGAAAAATTGCTCTATCGTGGCCCTAACAGAGCTCTGCAATTTCAGTTCTTTTGTGCCTGATTAGAAATAATGACAAACAAATCGTGGACGAGTAAATGAGGCTTCTAACAAAGATAAATGTGTAGTAGTTTTCGATCTTCACTACCTTTGACAAGGTTAACCATTTTAGCGAGGTCTCCTTTCGCATATTTCACTGCATATTTTGCACTATTATCTATCTAGATATTGCGTATTATTTGGCCAAGATAAACGACAAACACCCTTCAAATTAAGTGTTCACTGGTTGACGTCATCGTGAGTTTCCAGTGGTCTTGTGGGAATAGCTTCTCCACTCCTTGAGAGTAATAGAGTATGTCTTATAACTTTTTCATCCAGATGAAGCGAGATTGCATGAGATTTTATTCTCACCATATATGTAGTCGAATTAGGAGTGTGCGAGTTATATAAAACGCGAGGATTCAGATGAACAGCATCATTTGGTAGACCAGTGAGGTATAAGGACAAATAATACACCTAGCCAGGCGATGTAATTACTGGAATCTGATTAAGTAACCTCACACCACTGCATCTTTCTGTACAAACTAGCTTTATGGAAAAGTACGCTACTACTGCACCTGCAGCAAGCAGTTAGTTACTGCTGGATCCACAAGAAGATGTAGTAAACCAACGGAGAGATATATCGGACATGAAGGGTACTCTTTAGTGAGGAAAATATCTGGGATAAAAGAAATCATTGCCACTTCTTGAAACCATCGCATACAAGTAAAAAGCAAGATGCACCAGCATTTCACACGTCTTTGCTGCGTATACAGAGTGTGGAGCTCTTGACAGAGATCATCGCCTACAACAGCCTCAAAGAAAGGAATATAAATCCGGAATATGCCCCCATAGACTTTTCTTAAGAATAAAAGAACATGTAACTTCTTGCATGTTGAAAAATCCCTAAGGGAGGTTTTATTTTTATGCTCGCATCCTCCACGGGCAATTCGAAAAGATTATCTTCCAAGACTTCTTCTTGAGAGAACAAGTGTAGACTCCGCATTGAATGTTATTAGGTAGACCAAGAGCACACAGTAGAATAATATTGCCAACCTTCATGATTTCTCTGTCTACATATGGTAATGCGTTTTATTACAGAATTCCTATTTTCTACACCTCGTTTTAGCCTACATTTTTGATGCACACTCTTCTATATCTTAACTCCCGAGCTCTTCAGAGATGAGATACACACACACAGAAAGAGAAACCTTCTACCTTCTTGTCCTTCTTGGTCGGGAACTTCACTGTACATTCTCTGATACGTTATTTTTATTGCCAGCAAGTGCGCACCTATAACAAATCGCTCCCCGTGCTATTTTCCTGCATCATTTCTTATTTCATAGCTTCTTGCAAACTCTTAAAAAGTCAACATGGTGCACTACCGAAAAATTATCTAGCTTAAATAAGGTATTCTTTCTTTCCATATATAAAGTCAGTAACGTCTTCACTGACCTTCAATCAATCCATATGCACGTGCATTATTATAATAAAAGCGAATTGAAATGAAAATTACGCTTGACTTCTCTTATTACGTTGCATACAGTAATTTCCATTTTTAAAGCTCCATGACTCTGTAGAAATTTCAAGTTTCTTTGTATCGCAGCAAGTAGAGTGGATCTTCTTCATGTGATCATCGAGCACTTTTAAACTGATTCGATATCTTAACTATATTATAAGCTTTGCTCACTCGTCATCATCTGCATATATGCGATAGGTCTTTGAAGACAAGTCCCCGTATTGTTGTACAGAATGTGTGAGATCTGCATTTTATACACATCGTTAATTCTGTAGCTTTGAATATTTCATTAATATACCCTTTACCCTTCCTTTCTACATTTTATAATATGCATCCAGCCAGCCATTGAATGCCAAATAAAATTCAAACCAAACGCTGTGAGGGATCTGACGTCTTTGTACTAACTCATTAAGCGTATTAAACTCTTTTTTGCGCTTTCAATTCACCACCATGATATAATTTACACAGGGGAGAGAAGAAGATGAGGACTGGATTCTTCGTCTTGGTCCTTATTATTATATTGCCTGCGACGGCCCGAACGAATCTTTTTTGGTTTTGTGGAGAATTTATTGAATAAAACTTTCCTGATTTAATTCACTCGTATATTCGGCTTGCTGATTTTTTTAAGTTCTGGCATGCGAAAACAAAATCCTCTATATGTACTTGCAATCATCTTGCTGACAGTAAATATAATTAAAGAATTTTTGGATTACACAAAAGCAAAGAGAATTTATATTTTAGTATGCAGCATCAAAGTACGAAATATATTTAGGTGAGGGAGTGCACCACAATTCGATTGAGTGGCATTTAAGAATGGTCTGTGCAAAAGCCCAGATAAGTGCTGCATGTTTTTCTGTATTATTCTCTGGAAAGAAGAATAATAATAAACCGGCTCTTGGATGGATTTTGCACATAACGCAATGCAAGACTTGTTATTACTTTTTTATTATTACCCCTCTCTTACTTCGACGTTGTCCATCCACTTCTTCGTGCAAATCTGTACACGGCTGGCTACTACTTCGAAAAATTGGTTTGGTTCATCTCAACTGTCTGCATGTACAGTCGTCTTGTTGAGGAAAATATTCAGCAATTCGCTGTAGGCTAAATTCGCTTCGGATGGAAATTCCACTTTCTCAGAGTTTGTTTACATGAGTGAGGTGCGATTTAATGAAGCAATGTGTAAGGGTAAATACATGGCTTAAACCTGTTTTACATTCACGTTCAATGCATTCAGCTCCTTATGACGCTTTCCAAATGCACATCGAAATTGCACATACGCTTCTTTGGGTGTGACGAACATAACAATGGTACCAGCAACAATAATCCTTTCATTGTATGTCTATTTGCATTTTGTTCTTCTATCTTCTGGATTCACTTCTAAGTTCTAATTCTATGGACGTCGTCCTCCGTCTAATTTACATTGTGTTTTGACTCCTTTACCTTGCTCCCACCAGAGAACCTCTTTAGCACAAAGTCAAGCAGTATTTAATTTAAGTAGGTGATTATATAAACTATTCTGTGTGTGATAATAATTGTACTATCTGGTCACAATGCAGATAAATATTTGCTCACACAGTCACATTGCATTAAAAAGCAATCAGTATGTACAATAAATTCATGAGGACATCATTGCTTCGAATTATGCGAGCAGGAATCTTTTATTTTCTCCAAGAGGTTTTTTGGTAAAAATGTGACGCACTTTAACTCGCTTGACATCCGCACGGAAACATAGTTTATTGCCAGAATAATGACGAATTGTCTTCTAATGGGTTGTATGCATGCTGTCAGATATCCAATATCCAATTACTCACGTGAATGAACGAGTTCTTAGATGATGTTGAATCGTTGAATGTACATTATAGCTCAAGTTGTGCAGGTCAATGATTTGCTTTGAGCAACATAAACAATGACCACTCTAACTATAAGAGCTATGAAGAACTTACGATACGAGTGGAAATATCCGATATATAGACATCTCAATGGCAGATTTTTATAATATGACTCACTGCAGACACAAAGAAAATCTGCTTGCCCATTTCGATTGTTATCTCATGGATGCTGCTGTGTAGCTTATTTGCACATATTATACTCAAAACATTTTACAAGAGATTATGTCTTCGAAACTTCAGGATGGTGACACGTATTATTATTATTAGTAGTAATACAAGATTATGTTTGTTGGGAAATATTTATAATCATCTTAAGTCACTCAATCTGCATGTATAACCTGTTGCATCTATTCCATTGTTAGCACTGCTTTAATCTCATTCAGACAACAAATTATAGGCTTAGCTTACAATTGGTACTTTCCAGTCTGTGTGTCTTCTAATACAGTAATCTAAAGAATTAAGGTATAAATGTGTAGGCGAATAACATGCCATGATGTGAAATAGACAAGCTATTTTATATGTTCCTCGTGTATTATATTCATCCCAGTCATATGAGTACACATAGTTAATTGGTTTGCAGAAGTCATCATCATCAGCATACCGCATTATTGTAGCAATTGTGGTCCTTACCCAACCCCCACGGATGAGAGCAGTTAAATATAATTTCCCGTCCATGCATTATTGTAACAATTGCAAAACACAAAGTGACACCTGAGACTCTAATACTTTGAAATGTTGTATACACTTCTTGGGCTGATCACTGTACCTGCATGATATACCACTTATTGGTGCAATATAATATTTCAATCACGTATCACCCATACTTATATTGGAAAGTAAGAAATCAATGTAGGCGCTAGGATTGATTAGATCAAATGCTTGGATGACTTGCTCTTGACTTCAATTTATTAATTATATAACTCTTAGCTAGTTTGTATTTTGTGATTATTACGTAAAATTCCCCCATATTTCATTTTGGTGGTGAAGACCATAACCTATTCATTACTTACAACTTATTGTATCTTAATTGTCGTCTACTAACAAGAACGAGCAGTTACTTGATTGACTTAATTATCAATAAGTAATCTCCAATTGCATGAGCTACTAGCCTAGAGGACAAAAGGTGTATGCACAAAGGAAGATACACATGCAATGCACCTTCTAAATTCGTATAAACACCCAAACGCATTACCTACATGCATGATGAAATTT
>Ga0194135_10000385_pt1 | contig 25945 bp, 22 predicted proteins | sample LitLau_LLRF_2013_FD_134024 | JGI IMG/M metagenome (GOLD analysis project Ga0194135, IMG submission 134024) | Freshwater sediment microbial communities in response to fracking from North America - Little Laurel Run_MetaG_LLRF_2013 (version 2) | ecosystem: Environmental > Aquatic > Freshwater >... | reverse complement strand
CTTCAACTGCATGCATGATAGAGACCCAATGCAACGTTCCGGATACTTTTCTCTGGCTTGCTTCTGTTCCGCTTCCACTCAAAGAATCAGTATCATAAGTAACATGAATTTCTGTAATATTACCTTCTGAATCTTTTATAACACTTTCACCTTTAATGATATATGCATTTTTAAGACGTACTTCTTTTCCTAAAGTTAAACGAAAATATTTTGCCGGAGCTTCTTCAAGAAAGTCTTCTCTTTCGATATATAATTCACGCGAAAAAGGTACTTTTCTGAAACCGGCATTTTCATCTTCCTGATTATTTTCGGCTTCAAGCCATTCTTCTTTTCCTTCGGGATAATTGGAAATAACCAGTTTTACAGGATCTAAAACTGCCATTACACGAGGTGTAATTTTGTTTAAATCTTCACGAATACAAAATTCTAAAACCGATACATTAATCAAATTATCACGTTTTGCAATACCAATTGTATTGGCAAAATTACGTAAAGATGCAGCTGTGTAACCTCTTCTTCTTAATCCTGAAATGGTAGACATTCTTGGATCATCCCAACCGTTAACATGCTTTTCTTTAACCAGTTGCTGCAATTTTCTTTTACTAACAACGGTATGTGATAAGTTACGTCTGGCAAATTCTCTTTGCTTTGGACGCAGTTTGTTTTCTTCTAAAATCTGATCTAAAAACCAATCGTATAATTCACGGTGAGGCAAAAATTCGAGTGTACAAAACGAATGCGAAATACCTTCTAAATAATCACTTTGCCCGTGTGCCCAATCATACATTGGATAAATTTTCCATGCATCTCCCGTTCTATGATGATGCTTGTGCAAAATTCTGTACATGATAGGATCACGCATCAGCATATTAGTTGATTTCATATCGATTTTTGCACGAAGAATATGAGTTCCGGCCTCAAATTCACCGTTTTTCATTCTTTCGAATAGATCTAAATTCTCTTCAACAGAACGATTTCTATACGGACTATCAGTTCCTGTAGTTGATGGTGTTCCTTTTTGAATCGCCATATCTTCAGAAGATTGACTATCTACATACGCTTTATCTTTTTTAATTAATAAAACGGCCCAATCGTACAATTGTTGAAAATAATCAGAAGCATAACGTTCTTCTGACCATTTATATCCCAACCATTCAACGTCTTTTTTAATGGCGTCAACAAATTCCTGTTCTTCTTTTTCTGGGTTTGTATCATCAAAACGTAAATTTACAGGAGATTGATAATCAATTCCTAATCCAAAATTTAATGCAATAGAACTTGCATGACCAATATGTAAATATCCGTTTGGTTCTGGTGGAAAACGAAAATGAAGTTTAGTTTTAGAAAGACCAGATTTTAAGTCTTCTTCTATGATTTGTTCAATAAAATTGAGTGATTTCTCTTCTGATGCCATTATTTTATAGTAATTTTAGCAAAGATAAAAAAAAGGTTTCAGGTTTCAGGTTTAAAGTTATTTAAGTGGCACAAAACCTGAAACTTTAAGTCTTAAATAATAAAAAAATGGGAGTTATAAAATTAAAAAACATCCGTACTTTTTCGTACCACGGATGCATGATTGAAGAAGGAAAAATTGGATCTGATTATACAGTTGATCTAAAAGTTAAAACTAATTTACAAAAATCAGCTCAGACAGATCACTTATTAGACACGGTTGATTATGTTCATTTGAACAAAATTGTTACCGAAGAAATGGCAATTCGTTCGCATTTATTAGAACATGTTGCAAAAAGAATCAATATTCGTGTACTTGCAGAGATAAAAACAGTAGAAAAAACAACAGTTTGGGTTTCTAAAATAAATCCCCCTATTGGTGGTGATGTTGAAACAGTTACCATAAAAATGACGGAGATTAGAGGGTAATTATCTAAGTTAAAAAAACTAAAATTTTAAAATAGTTACTTTTAAACTTTTGAAATTTAAAGATTTTAGTTACTTTTGCCATCCGTTCAAGCAATGGCGTCGTGGCCGAGCGGCTAGGCTGGGCTCTGCAAAAGCTCCTACTCCGGTTCGAATCCGGACGATGCCTCAAAAACCTTCAAGGAAACTTGGAGGTTTTTTGTTTCTAATTTTTCTAAAAATTAGATAAAGATTTATGTTCGAACCCGAACAATGCCTTAAAAAGAGATACAGAAATGTGTCTCTTTTTTTATTTTAATTTTTACTTTCTTTTCATTTCGATATAAGAAGAAATAACAAAGCAAACTTTTGAACACAAAAAAACCTCTGAATTTCAGAGGTTTAATTTTATAATTTAGAGTTATTAACAAGCTACTTATCCATCTTTTCGAAAGCATTTTTTACCATTTCTTTTTCTCTTGGAAACCATCCCTGAGTTATTAACACTACTCCAAAAACCATTAAAACTATACTAATTCCTTTTTTAATTTTTAATATATTAGTTGGTGTCATTTTTGATTTTAATTGTTTGGCTAATAATATTTTAAGACAGTCAACTACTAAATAAGTTATGATTACTGAAGTAAAAAAAGTAAACATTCTGGAGTTCTGCATCTCTAATTTTGGCCCTACAGAAATAATCACTGCCAGCCAGAAACCTAATACACCAATGTTAATAACGTTGAGTAAAAAGCCTTTTATAAACAAACTGCCGTAGTTTCTTTTGATGATGTCCCTATCAATTTCTTCGTCGTTAATTTTCTCTTCTTTTTTTAATTTCACAAATGAAATAATACCGTAAGCCAACATAATAATTCCGCCAAAAATAAAAAGTGCAGGTTTATCTTTTAAGCTCTGAATTAATCTGTAGCTTCCTAAATAAGCAATTGCTATAAAAAAAATATCACCTAATACTACACCTAAATCAAAAACAATTGCTGCTCTGAATCCTTTTGTAATACTGGTTTCTAATAGTATAAAAAATACTGGACCTACCATAAAACTTAAAAAAAGTCCCCATGGCAGTCCAGCCAAAATATCATTTATCATTCAAATAGCATTTCTTATTTTACTTCTTCAATTTTTCCTCCAAAAACTGTTTTCTGATTTATTTGTTTTGGTTTACCATAAATGTAAATAGAGCCTCCTGCGCTCACTTTTGCATCTACAAGGGTAGAAGCATTCACATCTGCTTTTCCGCCCGCAGAAACGCTTACTTTAGTTTGAGAGGTACTTAATTTACTTGCCAGAAGATATCCACCGGCTCCTAAACTTGCATCTTGGTTTGAAGCTTTACCGGATAAAGTGATTTCGCCACCAGAAACTGAGCTTACATTAAGCTTATCAACATCCAAAGCAACATTGATTTTACCGCCTTCCTGGGCACTTACTTTAAAAACTGTAGCTTTTATAGCTTCTTTACTGTTTACTTCTGCACCTTCATTAACATCTATAAGTTCTAAATGTTTGTAATATACAGTAATATCTAAATCATTTCCTGATAATAATTTAGGAAAAGGCATTCTTAATTTTAATAAACCTTTCTTGTTAACAACTTCTACTTCTGATTCACGTGCTCCTTTAATCACAACTTTATTCTCTGAAGAGTGAACTAATTTTACACTCAACTTATCAAATACTTTAACCGAATCAAAATCACCTACATCTTTGGTAACCTGACCAAAAGACATTTGAACAAATAAAATTGCAGCTCCAATCAATAACTTTTTCATACTTTTATTTTTTAAATTAAACTTCTATTCTGCTCGACGTAAAAAATGAAAATCCAGTTGTTTCTTTACTAAATCGGCATTTTTTACTTTAACATAAATTTCATCTCCTAATTGCAAAATGCTGTTTGAAGTGGCTCCAACCAAAGCATATTGTTTTTCATCGAAGGTATAATAATCATCTTTTATTTCTCTGATTCTAACCATTCCTTCGCATTTGTTAGAAACAATTTCAACATAAATTCCCCATTCAGTAACACCAGAAATAACTCCAAGGAATTCTTCGTCCTGATGATCCTGCATGTATTTAACCTGCATGTATTTAATACTATCTCGTTCAGCATTAGTCGCTAAACTTTCCATATTCGAACAATGTAAACACTTTGTTTCATAAACTTCTTCGTCTACTGAAGCGCCATTATCTAAATAATATTGCAGCAAACGATGCACCATAACGTCTGGATAACGACGAATTGGCGAAGTAAAATGGCTATAATAATCAAAAGCTAAACCATAATGTCCAATGTTTTCTGTAGAATATTTGGCCTTACTCATACTTCTAATGGCAAGAGTATCAATTAAATTTTGCTCTTTTTTACCGTTTACTTCTTCCATTAAAGCATTCAGTGATTTCGAAATATCTCCTTTGTTTCTAAAATCTATTTTATAACCAAATTTAGCAATTACGCTTTGCATTGCTATTAATTTATCTTCATTTGGTTCATCGTGAATCCTGTAAACAAATGTTTTCTTTTGTTTTCCGATATATTCAGCCACTTTTCTATTGGCCAAAAGCATAAATTCTTCGATAAGATGATTCGCATCTTTAGAAACTTTAAAATAAACTCCTTCTGGTTCTCCTTCAGCATCCAGATTAAACTTCACTTCTACTTTATCAAAAGAAATAGCTCCATTGGCCATTCTTTTTTGTCTCAAAATTTTAGCTAATTCATCCAGTTTCAAAGTTGCCTCTACAATTTCATCAGAAACGACATAAGAATCTCCTGTAATTGAGATATCAACAGGAATTGTATTGTCTTTTGTTTCAATGATATATTGTGCTTCTTCATAAGCAAATCGCTGATCTGAATAAATTACAGTTCTGCCAAACCATTGGTTAATAACTTGTGCTTTTGGAGAAACTTCGAAAATCGCAGAGAAGGTATATTTCTCTTCATTAGGACGTAACGAACAGGCGAAATTAGATAAAACTTCCGGAAGCATTGGCACTACTCTATCTACTAAATAAACCGAAGTTGCACGCTGATAAGCTTCATCATCCAGAATTGTTCCTTCTTCAAGATAATAGGAAACATCGGCAATATGAATTCCGATTTCGAAATTTCCATTCTCTAACTTTTTGAAAGACAATGCGTCATCAAAATCTTTTGCATCTTTTGGATCTATCGTAAAGGTAAGCGTATCACGCATATCACGACGTTTGGCAATTTCAGATTCCTGAATCGAAGTATCTATCTTTTGTGCAAAAACCTCTACTTCTACCGGAAAATCTGATGGTAAACCATATTCGGCTAAAATTGCGTGGATTTCAGTATTGTGTTCTCCGGGTTTTCCTAAAACTCTGATAACAGATCCAAACGGGCTATCGGCTCTTTTTGGCCAGTCTTCAATGGTAACCAGTACAACATCTCCGTTTTCTGCTTCTCCAATTTTATCCTTTGGAATAAAAATATCTGTATACATTTTAGGATTTGCAGTTGCTACAAAAGCAAAGTTTGCCTGAATATCTATAACTCCTACGAACTCTGTTTTATTTCTTTCTACAACTTCAATTACCTCACCTTCAGGTCTTTTACCTTTTCTTCTGTTGTAAACATAAACTTTTACTTTGTCTTTATCTAACGCACGATTCAAATTATTGGTTGGGATAAAAACATCTTCACTAAAATCAGGACAAATAAAATAAGCCGTTTTTCTGCTCGTCATATCTATTGTTCCTTCGTAATAATCCTGACTTTCGGCTTTTACTAAATATTTACCTGGTTCAGATTCTATAATCTTCTTTGAAGCAGCCAAAATTTTCAAATCTTTTATAATCTGATTTCTGCTTTTTGTATCATCAAGTTCTAACTTTGCTCCTATTTGTTTGTAATTGAATGCTTTATTTGGGCTTTGCGATAAAATTTTTATTATTTTGCTTGAGAAATCTTTCTCATTTTTTATCGGCTTTCTAATTTTCTTACTCATATTATCTTTTCTTAAAAAGTTAAAATTACAAATAAGATATCAGATTATAGATTTTAACAAATAAATTATTAAAAAAATAACTTTCGTATCTTTACTAAAAGACGTTTTATGGAAAGCTTTAAAACCATAGCAATATTCAATTATCAACACGAAACAGTTGTTCTGAAACACTTATTAGAGCAAGAGGAGATTCCATATTATTTTGAAAACGAAATGACACTTTCAGTTGTTCCAATGTATACTTCGGCGCTTGGCGGAATCAAACTCAAAGTCCATCCTAACGATTTCGAACAGGTTCAGGAAATTCTGGACAATCTTAATAACCCTCTTAAAATTGTTTAAACCACTCTTATTTTCAATTTCAAAAAATTCAATTTCATTTTAAACTTTCAAAGTTGTCAACATATATTAAATACAACAAAAAGAAAATTTTAAATTAAATTAATTTTTGGTTGTTATTATAGCTTGTTAATATGTCGAATAAATTTATTTTTAAAAGCATTGAAATGAAGTTTCTCTTAGTTATTGGGAGTTATTAACATAGTTATTTTTAGCTAAAAGATTAATTTATAAGACTTTTTGTATTTTAATTAACAACGGTTGACAACCAAAAATGAATTCATTTTGTAGATAAGTTCATCTGTTGATATTTGTTGAAAATGGCATTTTTGATATTGATAACTTTTCTAAAAATTCCCGAAACTTTACTAGGTTATTTCATTCCGATTTTGGATTAGGTTTTTTTTCGACACAACCAAAAAAAACTTCTAATTTTCTTTTCGAACTTATTAACAAATAATGTTAACTTAAAGTTAATTGAATATCAACGAATTAGGTTTTGGTATTAACACTCTAAAATTTTAACAAAATTAATGCTTATTATATATTGATTATCAGTTTCTTATAAAGATATTAAAAATGTTAATAACTGTTAATGTTTTGATAGTAAGATAGTTGTGAATAATGATTTTTTGCTGCCTATTTCGCGAATTTACACGAATTATATTTGAGTTGTTTTGAAAACTGGTTTTAATAGTTAATAAGTAAAAAATTGATAAAATAAATTTTAATGAATAAATTTTAATGAATAAATTTTGTAAGACATTATTTCTATATTATCTGTAATAAAGCCAAGTTTGAAAATATTTGAAAGTATTATAAAATGCTTTGACCTACTTTAATTAAATTTGCAGAACACAACTTAATAGTATTAAAAATGAAAATTTCGATAGGAAACGATCACGCAGGTCCAGAATATAAAAAAGCAATTGTTGAAATGCTGAAAGCAAGAGGATATGAAGTAAAGAACTATGGTACAGATACAGATGCTTCTGTTGATTATCCTGATTTTGGACATCCGGTTGCCAATGATGTATCTGATGGAAAAGCTGATTTTGGAATCGTAATCTGCGGAAGCGGAAACGGAATCGCAATGACTGTTAATAAACACCCGAAAGTAAGAGCTGGTTTATGCTGGACTAAAGAAATTGCTTATTTAACTCGTTTACACAATGATGCAAATATTGTGAGTATTCCAGCAAGATTTACATCTATTCATCAGGCTGTTGAAATCGTTGAAACTTTTCTTGATACCGCTTTTGAAGGGGGTAGACACCAAAATAGAGTGAATAAAATTGCTTGTGCATAAAAAATAAAAAAAAATTCGGTGCTTCGCACCTATACAAATAAACACACCGGGCGGATTTTTTAATTTGCCCTTTTTTTATTTAAGTAACTATAATTCAGTTATTTAAAATTTATAAAAAACACTGTTTTTTGAGTTATCAACAATGTTAATATCTACTTTTTGTAATTCAGAAAGGCAATTATAAGCGCTACTTGAATTAGTAAAATAAAAGCAAACTTGACAATAAAAGAAGTTTTACTCGTTTTATGTCTAAATAATAACATCGCTGTTAATAACCCTGGCGAACCTCCAATTAAAGCCATGAGAAGCAAGGTTTTTTCAGGAATTCTTTGGTTATTTTTTCGAGCTTGAGATTTGTCGTATCCAGCGAAAATAAAAACGAGAACATTTATAAATAAAAAATATAGTAATAAAACTTCCATTGGTTTAAAATTAAAAACAAAGATATTATTTTAGCCAAATAATTTACTATTTTACAGAAACGTTTTAACAAGTAAATTACACCATTTTAAGTAAGAAAATCATTTCATTAAAAGTATGACTAATATTCAATTCATTGCCAAGTCTGTGCAGGCGCCAGCAGTTAGTATTCAAAACACAGTAAAATTATTAGAAGAAGACTGTACGATTCCGTTTATTTCCCGTTACCGAAAAGATACAACCGGAAATCTTGATGAAACTGTAATTGAGCAGATTGCAAAATTGCAAAAAGAGTATGAAACGATTGTAAAACGTAAAGAATCTGTTCTAAAATCGATCGAAGAACAAAAAGCACTTACACCAGAATTGAAACAAAAAATAGAGCAAAGTTTTGATTTACAGGAAATAGAAGATTTTTACCTTCCGTACAAAAAGAAGAAAAAAACAAAAGCTGATGTAGCACGTGAGTTTGGTTTAGAACCATTGGCTAAAATTATCATATCAGAAAATGATGTTGATGTTGATTTTATTTCGACACAATACATTAATGAAAATGTTATCAACGAAGAAGCTGCGATGCAGGGTGCAAGAGATATTGTGGCCGAATGGATTAACGAAAATATTTATGTTCGTAAAAAATTGCGAAGACTGTTTCAGCGAAAAGCGACGATTGCTACTAAAGTTGTAAAAAAGAAAGCTGAAGAAGAAGGAGCACAAAAATTCAGTCAGTATTTTGATTGGGAAGAACCTTTAACAAAAGCGCCTTCACACCGTTTATTAGCGATGCTTCGTGCAGAAAATGAAGGATTTGTAAAGATGAAAGTTGATGTTGATCTTGATGAAGCTTATGATGTAATTGATGAAATCATTATAAAAAAACAAAATAGTACAACGGCGCATTTGCAATTGGCAATCGAAGACAGTTATAAACGATTATTGAATCCGGCAATTGGCAATGAAACGTTACAAGAAGCAAAAGCCAGAGCCGATGCCAATTCGATTCAGGTTTTTGCTAATAATTTAGGACAGCTTTTATTAGCGCCGCCTTTGGGTGAAAAACGAATTCTGGCAATCGACCCAGGATTTAGAAGCGGCTGTAAAGTAGTTTGTCTGGACGAAAAAGGCGATTTATTATATAACGAAACCATTTATCCACATGCACCTCAAAATGAGGAAACAATGGCAATCAAGAAAATTCGTTCGATGGTCAATGCCTATCAAATTGATGCAATTTCTATTGGGAACGGAACGGCTTCACGCGAAACTGAATTTTTCATCAAAAAAATCGCTTTCGACAAACCAGTACAGGTTTTTATCGTTTCTGAGGCAGGAGCTTCAGTTTATTCGGCTTCAAAAATTGCGAGAGAAGAATTTTCAAATTATGACGTAACGGTTCGTGGTTCGGTTTCTATAGGAAGACGACTTTCTGATCCTTTGGCCGAATTGGTAAAAATCGATCCAAAGGCAATTGGAGTAGGACAATATCAACACGATGTTGATCAAACGAAACTAAAAGAAGAATTAGATAATACGGTAATTCGCTGCGTGAACTCGGTTGGAATTAATATTAACACAGCAAGCAAACATTTACTAAGTTATGTGAGTGGAATAGGAGAGAAGCTGGCCGAAAACATCGTGCAGTATCGTTCTGAAAATGGACCGTTTGAAGATAGAAAACAATTAAAAAAAGTGCCTCGTTTGGGCGAGAAAGCCTATCAGCAAGGTGCGGCTTTTATCAGAATTTCGAATGCTAAAAATCCGCTGGACAATTCGGCAGTGCATCCTGAGGCTTATCCGGTTGTCGAAAAGATGGCAAAAGATTTGAAACTTTCGGTAAACGACCTGATTGCAAACAAAGAGAAAACAGCCTTAATTAAGGCCGAAAACTATATTACACCTGAAATAGGTTTACTAACACTAAAAGATATCATAAAAGAGCTTGAAAAGCCCGGATTAGACCCAAGAAAGGCAGCTAAGGTTTTTGAATTTGATGCCAATGTAAAATCGATTAAAGATTTAAGAACCGGAATGATTTTACCGGGAATTGTGAATAATATTACCAATTTTGGCTGTTTTGTTGACATCGGAATTAAAGAAAGCGGACTGGTTCACATTTCGCAGTTAAAAGCCGGTTTTGTAAGCGACGTGAACGATGTGGTTAAATTACATCAGCATGTTGATGTTAAAGTAACTGAGGTTGATGAGGATAGAAAGAGAATTCAGCTGACGATGGTACTTTAGCAAATTCTGAAATTATTGGAATAGTTAAATAAAAAAACTCCCAAATTACAATTGTATTTTGGGAGTTTTTAGTTTCAGATTATTTCAAAATCACTTTTTTGGTAATACTTTTAAAATCATCGTTAGAAATTTTTATAAAATAAATTCCGGATGATTGATTGGCCAGATTTATTTCGGTGGTTTCAGAAGTTGTTTTCTGTTGATAAATCATACTTCCCGAAGGAGAAATTACTGAAATAGTAGATTGCTGAGGTGCGTTAACTGTGATTCGATCAGCACTTGGATTTGGGAAAAATGTAACAGTAGATTTTTCAATATCAAAAGTATCATTAGACAGATTAGCATTTAATGGTAAATAGAAATTACCTGTTAACAAAAAGGAATATAATGTTTTTAAGGTATGATTAAAGTAACTGTTGGGTTCGTTAAGATTTTTTAAATCGGTATAAGAAGCATCCAAATGCGTTTGGTTTTCGCCCGCCATTGCTGCACAGGCAAATGCGCCAACAAACGTAGCATTGTGCCATTGTCCGCTTAAAGTTCCGTTTTGATTATAACCATCTTTGATATTTGAAGATCCGCCCAGATTGACGCGAACAAAATCTGATGATTTTTTGGCGTAAGATTTAGCGTCTGGAGTTCCAAACCATAAATAATCAACAGCGATTCGCCAAGGCGTTCTTGCTGCATCGTATGAATAGCTTTTTCCTCCGTTATTATAACCTCCGGCCTGAGAAGAATAAGCACCAGAAGCATCACACCAGTCAGAAACCAATCCGCCTATGGCATTATTTTGTGTTAGATTGTTGTTGATAATTGTATAAGCTTTTGTGGCAACCTGATTCCAAAAAGCGGCATCATTTGTAAAAGTTCCAAACGCTCTGTAATAAGCAGGAGAGAAGTAAGAGGGATTTGTGATTTGGCTTCCGCCGAATTGATCCCCGGGTTTTAAAACATAAGTATTTGCTTCGACTTCATAGTTTTTAATGGCAGAAATTAAAGCAGTGGCATCATTTTTATAATTGATAGTTCCGGTACTTGTCCATTGATAATCGGCAACGATAAGAGCAAAAGCAGCATCTAGTTCAGCATCCGTGGCTCCGTTTTGCCCAATAGTTCCGGAACAGCCATTAATTTTCCAGTTCATAACTTTATTACCATTTACATTGTCTTTGTAATATAACCAAAGACCATCAAAGAGGGGTTTATCTGCCATGTAAGCCGAAAGAAGCATTCCGTATCCAATTCCTTCAGAAACAGTTTCCCATGAAGAATCGAATTTTACCCGATATCGTCCATTAGAACAGGCTTCTACAAAATTGGTTTTCCAGGTATCATAATTGTTTTTAGCATCCTGACTGCTTTTGGTGGTTGGCATTAAGCCATTATTGAATACAACATTGGCAGGAAATGGCTGCTTTTGTGCATTACTTTCGAGACACAAAAAAGCAACAGTAATCAGAAGTAGGTTTTTCATAATTATTGTTATTTGATTTAGGGACTCTAAAAGTAAGATTTTTTAGATATAAAAAAAATCCAAATTACAATGGTAATTTGGATTTTGAAATATTTGTTTTTAAAACCTTATTTTTTTATGAAAAATTTCTGGGCTTTTATTTTATTGTCGCTTATGCTTTTGATAAAATAAATTCCATCAGAAACATTTTCCAGATGTATGGTATTCACCACATTTTCATCAAGATTTACTGATTTTATCTTTTTCCCTGACTGATCAATAATGATATAATTTCCTTCATAAGAAGTAACAATATTTACTGTTCCTTTGCTTGGATTAGGATAAATTTTGAATTCGTTTTGATTAAATTGCTCTACACCAAGGCTACTAACCGTTATACAATTAGAAGTTACAGTACAATTACCAATAGTAATTTCTACTTTATAATCGCCCACTGTCAAAGGAGTGTAAGATTGATTCGTTTCGTTGGTAAGTAAAATATTAGGACATTTATACCATTGGTAAGTAGCACCCAATCGGTTTGAGGTTAACAAACCTGAGTTTAAGCTTACAGTATTATCAATTGCTGATGAATTATTTATTGTAAGATTTAAAGTTTTGGTATCACAACCTACAGTATGAGTATATATTCCAGAAGTAGTGTAAGTATTTCCATCTTCAGCCCATGTATAAGTGTCACAAACCGATACATTTTTAGTAGATGAAGTTGTTGGAGTTATAGTTAAATTTAAAGTTTTAGTATTACAACCTACAGTTTTAGTATACGTTCCTGAAGTAGAGTAAGTATTTCCATCTTCAGCCCATGTATAAGTATCACAAACCGATACATTTTGAGTAGATGAAGTTGCTGGAGTTACAGTTAAATTTAAAGTTTTAGTATCGCAACCTACAGTATGAGTATATGTTCCTGAAGTAGTGTAGGTATTTCCATCTTCAGCCCATGTATAAGTACCGCAAGCCGACTCAGTTTGAGTAGATGAAGTTGGTGAAGTTATAGTTAAATTTAAAGTTTTAGTATCACAACCTACAGTATGAGTATACGTTCCAGAAGTAGTGTAGGTATTTCCGTCTTCGGCCCATGTATAAGTACCGCAAGCTGACTCAGTTTGAGTAGATGAAGTTGATGGAGTACCTGTAACTGTTTTTACTAATAATCTGTCACTTGCACAATATGCTGTTTCACAAGCTACACAATACGTAGTATTATTTGCTACAGGTGTTGCAGTTACAGATGATCCGGTTGCAAAACTAGTACCTCCCGTTAACGAAGTATACCATGTAGCTGTTGTTGCTAATGGACAAGTTGCATTTAAAGTTACAGTTGTAGTACCTAAACAAGGAATATTCTGTGTATCAGTAGTAACAGTAGCATTTGCAGGTTTTATTGATGTTGTGGTAGTATTAGAATTAGAATTAACGGTTGTGAAATTAGAACCACTTACAGATACCTGATTGGTTACTGAACAAGTATTTGCAGGCAAGGTATTTGCAGCATTAATGGTTGCACTAAAAGTTATTACTGTACTTTTTCCTCCTGGTAAAGTAAATGGTCCTGCAGAAAATGTTTCTCCAGATGCTTTTTTAGCAGTACTATTTTGAGTAGCAGGTTTATTCGTAAGATTATTAGTGTTTTTGGCTTCTGTTATTAATGGAGTTTCTTCAATATTCACAGGCGCTGCCATTTTTGAAGCTAATGAATTGTCGGGAGTTAAAACAGTTCCCGAAATTATTGTACCTCCTCCTTGCTCGTCTATAGCTGTTCTTGGTCCTGCCGCATTATTAGCATTCCAAAAAGTAGTAAGTGCTGCCGTTCTATCACCGGATCCATTTGTGTATGCTGTAGTTGAACCTTGCAAAATAACCTGGTTGTTTGCACCTTGTGATAAAACATCAAAAGTTGCAGCTCCCAGACCTGTTACAGGACTATTGGTTATATTACTGCCAATGTTAGCGGCACTTATTACAGTACTTGCCGGAACAAAACCAACTGAAGTTACGGCAAGATGTGCATAACCGTTAGTAACTAAATTAATTGTATTGTTCTGGATCGTAGCATCCATACGGGCATTAGCATTCGCAATATTATTATCATTAGACTCAGAAACAATACCGTTGATACTAACATTGGTAATCGTATTATTTTTTATTTCTGTAATATGTTTCGTTTTTTCGTAAGCGGCAACAGATATGCCATTACAGGAAGAACCAATTCCAGCTCCTTCAATACTATTAGAATTTATTCTTCCTTTCATAGTTCCTGTTCCCTGGTTTCCAATATTACAGGTAAAACCGGCATTGAAACTTGATTTAATAGTATTGTTTATTACATTGTAATTTACCGTTGCTGCTGAAACAGCCTGCAATGAAAGTCCATTACTACCAGGACTAAAAGTAGCAGCATTTATAGTATTTCCTTCCGTAACAATGTTTCCTCCAACTTGTATTGTATTTATTGATGTACCGCCAAAATTTAGTTCTAACCCATATTCTTTAGCATTAGAAAAATCATTTCCTTTTAAAGTTAGAGTTGTAGAGGAACTTCCGTAACCCTGAAAAATAAAATTACTGCCACCGTTTGTTTTATTAAATGAATTTTTAAATTGACAACCGGTTATAGTCATATTCAGTGTTGGATTTTGAGATAATATGCCATTGTAAGCATAAAAACCACGTCCCCATGAATTATTAATATTTGTATTGGTTATCGAACTTGTACCTCCTAAGTTTAAGGCGTATATACCACCAACATCAGAACTTGTTGTATTGCTTCCACAATTTGTTAAATTACTATTACTTAATGCAAAATTGGTTACATTATTAATATTAATACCTACAGCATTGTTAGTACCGGTAATTGAAATATTATCTAATATTACACCTGTAACTGTTTTTAAATGAAGGGCACCATTACATGAAGAATTATCAACTGCCGGGGAAGAACAAACTCCTGTTGAGGTAGTTGAATTGATAAAATTCATGTTTTTCAGGGAAATATTACTACAGGAAATAAACTCGGCACCTCTGTTAGTTATATTTTGAATTGTACCTCCAGATCCTGCTGTTGTACCTGTTCCGGTAACCTGAAAACTACCGGTCGAATTATTTATAGATATTCCCTTAGGAGCTCCGTTTGCAGAAATACTTTTAAAAATGCAATCTAATGCACCTCCTGAACTAATGTTTACTGCAACTGCAGTTCCGCCATTAATAGAAGCATCTCTTACCTTTAAAGCTCCAACATTTGAGCCTGCAATAGTTGCATTTGTACCAGAAAGTGTAATACCTTCAATATCATTATTACTATTAATATTTAAAACCGAAAAAGTTGGATTTGTACCACCTGTCGATGGCAAAGTATTACTGTATGGAGGGACTGAAATATTTAATATGGATACCAAACTGGCTACAGCTCCCTGACCAATCAATTTTTGATTTGCTGATAAAGTTAAACTAGTACCGCTGCTTCCTGTTCCGGTATAAATAAAAATTGGATTTGAGCCTGCACCGGTAACATTATCAACTGTTTTAAAGGGTGATGCCAAAGTACCGTTTCCGTTTGTAGCTACTGAACTATTTACAAAAAATATGGGTGCTGATACTGTTATATTTGCAGTTCCTGTACTCGTTTTTCCGCTGCCACTTGTTAGGGTATAAGTAAAACTATCTGTACCAGAATAACCTGCGGTTGGATTGTATGTAAAAGAGCCATTTGCAGATAAAGATACAGTTCCGTGAGTTGCATTTGCTAATACAACTGCACTTAATGGAGTTCCGTCAGGACTAACATCATTAGATAAAATACCCTGAGCCGCATTTATAGTAATTCCAACATTTCCTATACAATTATAAGAATCATTTGCAGCAATAGGAGTTGCTTTTAGAGAACCGGGTACTAAAGTTAGATTAGAGTCTAAAATATCCTGAAAAGTAGTTCCTGTAGCGTCATCAATTCCTATATTAACCAGAGTAATAGTAAAATCAAGCTGAGATCCCGGGAAAGCATTCCCTCCGCCATTTACAGTAACCTCATTTGTAAGACCAATAGTTACTGCTGCTACAGTTTTATCAATTGATTTTTCTTTAACCGGAAATGTGTTGTTTTTATTTTTAGTTATTTTATCAGAAGATATTTCATTGCTGGATTTTTTTTCTGATTCTGCCAGCTTTTTTACTAATGGAGCAACAAAATTTTCCTTAATAAGACTACTATATGACATCCCGAATGATAAGAATCCAAGTAGTATTATAACAATTAAGAGTTTATTTTTTTTCATTTTTTTTACTTTAATGGTTAATACAATTAAGAAAATATGGCTTCATATTTCATCCCGACATTATCAAAACCAAGAGGAGAAAGAAACAGTTCTAAATTGCCTTTTTGAGGATGTACAATAGTAAAAATACCTTGTTCGTAATATTCGTTTTTTTGCTCTGTACGGAAAGTTATTGAAAAAGGATTCCTTTCTAAGGGAGAATAATTATTCAGCTTAGTAAGTTCAATCAATTCTGCATCAAGCTGAATTTCATCAGAAATCTTAATTTTAAAGACTTTGTTTAAGAATGTATTAAAATCATCTAAAGTAAGTAAAGCTATATCCATACACTATATTTTGTTTTTTTTTATCAAATTCAATTAGAGCTCCACTCCATTAAATGATATATACCATTAGTTTCGCTAATTTTTGTAAAGCCTAATTTTTTATATAAATTCATGGCAGGGTTAAAACTCTCAACATGAATGGTTACTTTGAGGTTCTCTTGAGTTGCTTTTTCTAAAATTTCTTTCAAAATTGAACTTCCAATATTTTTATCTCGCCAATCTGGTAATAAAGTAATGTCTATAATTCGTATTCCTTTTTTTTCAAAAAAGAAATCAATATACAATCTGCCAATTATAACATTCTCTTTTTCAATTATATAAAATTTAGCACCTATATAATTTTTTTGATAATATTCATGTTGAGCCGAAAATTGATGTTCAATAAAAATATTTTTTTGTTCATCACTCCAATCGGTTCCTTTTTCTAATTCTTCAGTTCGGGTGCTGCCATATATTTTACATAAAACAGCTAAATCACTATCTTGTATGTCACGAAGACTAATACCTTTTACTTCTAAATCCAATAAAACAATAAATTAAGTTCTTGGAGGAAAAACTCCTTGAAGTGCGATACAAAAGTTCATTGTCAAATAAGGCATCATATTATTATGAGGCAAGTTACCACCAGTTGTTGCAATTGCATTGAGCCCCATATTGGTTGTAGGATTACTGTTAAGATATACTTTTACAGGATTACCACGACCTAAATTGGTATTTGATGGATTTGTTGACTGCGAGTTTAAGCTGGTCACCATTAAATTATGAATATGAGATGGAATTTCTGAATCAATCAATGTAACGGTTTCAGTACCTGAAGATTCCCCTAAATCATGTAATGATAATCCTGGGCCCTGACCAGGATGCATAGGTGTTCTGCCTTGTAAATCCGGCAGAGCAAAATTCGATTTTCCGTCACCACCATACGTTGTGCCCAACAACGAAAAAAGAGCTGTGTTTTGAGAAAGAGGCAAAAGTTGTCCATTGCAAAATGTCCAGCCTTTAGGAGGAAAGTTAAATGGGAATATGCGTATTTCAGCTACAAATGGATCCATAATGGTTTATTTTTTTCGTATATAAATTAATGAACGATATAGTAGTTATGTTTGAGATGGAAATATTCCAAATAATGAAATAATAAAATCCACGCACAAATAAGGTTGAAAATTAGTATGTGGCTGACTACCTCCATCTGGAGTTATTGTACCATTATTTAATGGTATTGTGGGAGTTGCGGCCGAATATATTTTACTTCCTGTCACAGCACTGCTCAGGTAAGCCTCAGAAGGATTTCCAGTACTAGCCAAATCGGTTGTTGCTAACAAAGAATGGGAATGCGAAGGTATTTGATTTATAGTAAGTGTTACTTCTTCAACACCTCCTGTATCGCCTAATATATAATTAGTACCATCGTAAATGGCAGTACCATTATGGATGGGTACACGACCACGGAGATCAGGTAATGAAAAAGTACTTTCTCCGTCACCACCATAAGTAGTTCCAATTAATTGGAATAATGTTTCATACTCTGAAATAGGAAGTAATTGTCCTTCACAAAACATCCATCCGGCAGGAGCAAAATTTCCTGCAAACATTCTAATTTCACCAACGTAAGGTTGCGCCATGGTTTAACTTTTTAACGTTATAAATTAATTTTGAGAAGGAAAAATTCCTTGCAATGCGATGCAAAAATTCAGGACTAAATACGGCTGCATATTTAAATGAGGCTGACTTCCGCCATTATTACTAACAGATGAAGGGTTCATAGCAACTAAGTTTTGTCCCGAACCATTATAAACCTGGTTTGGAGCAGTTTCTCCTAATACACTTCCTGTAGCAGGAATGTTTGTACTAACAGCATCAGTTGTACTTTTAAGAAAGTGTTTATGTGTGGGCAATTCATTAATGGTTAATGTGTGAGCCTTTTCTCCGGCTTTTTCTCCTAATGTATGACCATTTCCAAAATGAATAGGAATTCTTCCTCGTAAATCCGGCAGTGCAAAATTTACTCTTCCATCGCCTCCAAAAGTTGTTCCTAACAACGAAAATAAAGCCTGGTTCTGATTGATAGGTAAAAATTGTCCATTGCATAATGCCCATCCTTTAGGAGCAAAATTAAACGACATAATTCGTGTTTCAGATAAAAAAGGTTCTGCCATGATGAGATTATTTTGTTGGTTTATTCTTCTTTGAAATGGTTTTGTTAAACTAAAACAGAATTAGAAATTAAACTATGTTTAGAAAGTAATTCTTTTTTATAGACGATAGTATTTCCTTCCTTAACAATAATTAGTATTGAGGTATCTTGAGATAGTGTTGTTTTTAAAAACACACTCCCTTTTTTAGTGGTGAACCCATAAGGTTCCAATTGTTGTACAGGAGCAGGAAATAAATATTGAGATAAATCGATATTATTATTACGAATTCGTAATTCGTTCATTGCCATCGTAATTGCTTCCAAATCAAATCCGGATAATGATTTTAAAAATTTCCATTCCCCATTTGAGTTTTTCCCAAAGCATAACAATACATCATCTAATTTGCCCATACTATCTATATGAAGATGCATTGGAAACATTTTTAGATTATTGTCCTCAGAACTATAACAAAAATTACCCGAAGGCTGGTACCCGTTTTTTTCCCAACTTACTATTGACCTATTATAACAATCTAAAAGTGATTGATCTGAGAGTAAAGAATTTGACAATGTTGATTTTGAAAATTTCGATAGAATATTTTCTTCCTTATTATGTGAATCCGAAAAATCGAGGAGAGAATTTTGCCCTAAAAGAGAACCACAAAAGAGAGTTGTTATACCAACAAATCCAATATTCTTGATAAAATTCCTACGTTTTAAATCATTCATAATCAATGTTTTTAATGAAAAATCGAAGTAAAAGTAGTTAAAAGTATTAACATTTTTAAAAAAAAGCATAAATATTTGTTAAAATATACAATAATATTTACAATTTTAAGTTATAGGTTATTTTTTTTAAGAAAAATTACACAAGAAAGGAGTAATAATTGAAATTTTTTTTAGAAATGACATAAAAAAATATCAGACTACAATTGTAATTTAGAAATCTGAAACTATTTTTATATAAAAAGCAAAACCCCAAATTACATTTGTAATTTGGGGTTTATAATAAGGATATAAATACTTATTTAGTTTCTTCCTCTTCTTTTTTAGCAGGAGCAGATTGATCGTCTTTAGCAGCGTTTTTAAATTCCTTAATTCCGCTTCCTAAACCTTTCATTAATTCTGGAATTTTTTTACCACCAAAAAGTAATATTACTATACCTACTATAACAAGGATTTCTGTAAGACCTAATCTTCCCATGATTGTATATTTAGTGCCGAAGCAAATTGATTTTTCTTTTCACCGCAAAGGTATATAGAATATACGTACAACAAGACTTTTTGGATTAAAATATTTGTTTGAGGCTACGTTAAATATTTTATAAAATGATTCAAATACTGTTTTTGCTCATTTTTCTGTGATATCAGCAATACTATTAATTACTATATTTGCTCATAGAAATAAGCAAATGACTAAGAAAAAGAAAAGAAATTTCAGAAAAAAATTATTTGTCAAAAACCGATTGGTAATTTTGAATGAAGATACTTTTGAAGAGATTTTTTCATTCAGACTCACTTTAATGAATGTATTTGTAACGTTTACTTTAGGCGGTATATTTTTGATTTTAGTGACTACTTTTATTATCGCTTTTACCCCTTTACGCGAATTTATTCCGGGTTATTCTTCTTCACAATTGAAAAAAAATGCAACGGAGCTAGCTATAAAATCAGATTCTTTAGAAACAGCACTGAAAAAAAATGAAGCTTATATAAAAGGAATTCAGAAAGTTTTAAAAGGCGAATTAGAATATGCCAAATTCAATAAAGATTCGATTTTAGCTGAAGCCAATGTACCTTCTGATGTTAATATGAAAGCTTCTGAAGAAGAAATGAAACTTAGAAGCGAAGTAGACAAAATAGAAAAAGAGTCTGGTGAAAGTAAAGCAAGTAAAAACAAAAGTGACAAGAAATAACACCACTAACAATGTCAATTAAGTCTTTAGCGGCAAAAATATTTGCCCGAAAAATATACAATCAAACATTTGCCTGGGCCAATAAACCCGTTGAAACTCAATTGGAAGTTTTTAAGAATTTGATTCAGAATGCAAAAGAAACTCAATTTGGTAAAGATCATCATTTTGATACAATAAAAACATTTCAAGATTTTCAGAAAAAAGTCCCTGTTCGGGATTATGAAGATTTAAAAGCCTATATCGAAAAAGTCAAGTTAGGAGAAGAAAATATTCTTTGGAAGGGAAAACCGCTTTATTTTGCCAAAACTTCGGGAACAACTTCTGGTGCAAAATATATTCCGTTAACCAAAGAATCAATGCCAACGCATGTAAATGCAGCACGAAATGCTATTTTACATTATATTCATGAAACCGGAAATGCCGGCTTTGTAAATGGTAAAATGATCTTTTTGCAAGGAAGCCCGATCCTGACGGAAAAACACGGAATAAAATTTGGAAGACTTTCAGGTATTGTAGCCCATTTTGTTCCTAAGTACCTGCAAAAAAACCGAATGCCATCCTGGGAAACCAATTGTATCGAAGATTGGGATACCAAAGTTAACGCTATTGTTGATGAAACAATCAACGAAAATATGTCTGTTATTTCCGGAATTCCGTCCTGGGTACAAATGTATTTTGAGCGTTTACAGGAAAAAAGCGGCGGAAAAAAGATCAGTGAGATATTCAAAAACTTTAATTTGTTCATTTACGGAGGAGTTAATTATGAACCGTATCGCGCCAAGTTTGAACAAATGATAGGTAAAAAAGTAGACAGCATCGAGCTTTTTCCGGCTTCTGAAGGTTTTTTTGCTTATCAGGATTCTCAAAAACAAAAAGGAATGCTTTTGTTGTTGAATTCAGGTATTTTCTATGAATTTATTAAAACCGATGAGTTTTTTACCGAAAATCCAAAAAGACTCACCATTGGAGAAGTAGAAACCGGAGTAAATTATGCTTTGATTGTTTCTACCAATGCCGGACTTTGGGGCTATAACATTGGCGACACAGTTCAGTTTACATCTTTATTTCCACATCGCGTCATCGTTTCGGGACGTATCAAACATTATATTTCAGCTTTTGGAGAACATGTCATAGCCAATGAAGTCGAAAATGCAATGAAAGAAGCAACAACAGAAACCCATATTGTAATAAACGAATTTACTGTAGCTCCACAAATTACGCCCATAGACGGATTACCTTATCACGAATGGTTTATTGAGTTTGAAAATGAACCGGACAATATTGATGCTTTCGCGGAAGCGATAGACAATTCGATGCGAAAACAGAATATTTATTATGACGACTTAATTACCGGAAATGTGTTAAGAAAGGTGGTTATCACCAAAGTTTCAAAAAACGGATTTCAGGAATACATGAAATCACAGGGAAAATTAGGCGGTCAAAATAAAATTCCTAGACTTTCAAATAACAGAGATATTGCAGATAATTTGAAATAAAGAAACGGGCTTTACTTATGAAGTATAAATATCATTTAAGGCCGGGATATAAATCTCAAAAACTATTAATCGAGATATTTAATGGTGCTGAAAATGAAGATTTTTTTTCTGATTTTTTTAATTCAATAATCAAAATAAATCCAAAATTTGAAAAAGTTAATGATCTTTGGATGAATGACGAATATCTATTTGAAATTACCTCAGATATTGGTTCTTTTTCGATTTCAAAAGACATTTGGGATTTAGTATTTATAATGTCTGAAGATCATCAGGAATGCATTAGTAAAATAAATTTATTATTGCTAAAAAATCAAAATTTCCAAAAAATAGAAGTCAACTTTGAAGATTACAAATGAAATTAAGGTTATTTTTTAAGAAGACAGAGCGTGTTTGTAAAGTTTTCAAATTTTAATTCCTAATTTCGTTTTACAAAAAATACATAATACATCTTCTCTAACAGAAGATTTTAAAATAAAAAAGCATGAAAGAAACCAAACATATATCAAGATCGAGAGCGCAGGAATCATCTGCAGCAATCGAAAAAATGTACATTACAATGCGCCATTTATTCAACCGTGGTTTTTATAAACCAATGGGAGTTTCGGGCGATAGTTTACGTGAATCATTATTAGCATTGCGTCCGGAAATTTACGGTAATATTGGCGAGGAAAAAGTAGAACTTAACGGACTTTTGTATGTTATAGAACGTTTGCCAATAGGAATTGAACAATGTCGATTTATCAATTTAACTTCGGATGAAGGATATTCTAAGTCACATTTTCAGGCCATTGTTCCTCCAAAAAGAAGAAGAAATTGTTATAGAATCGATGAGGAACAAATGAATGTTGAAATCACTCGCGGGCGATCAGACATTTACGATATCCTGACACACTTGACTTTTATTTTTATCGAATCGCATAAAATTAAAAACCGCGTTTTATTAGACGATGGAGGTGAAGTTTCGCGCGATTGGATGAAGTTGGAGCAAGCTGTAATGCAGACCAAAAAATTGCCTCTGATCGAAAAAGAAAAAGCAATTTCGCATGTTGCCAATATCTTAGGACGAACTTTTGAAGAGGTTCTCGATATCTATGAAGGATTTGGATCTGAAGATGCTCCGGATCGTTTTCTGCATGTTATTTATTGGCTGGGAAAACTCGCGATCGAAGAAGTTGTAGACAATAACAAACGTACCATAACTTTTAGCCCTGTTTTAAGAGAGCGTTTAGGACATCATATTCATGGTGAAATCTGGGCAACTAATATTAAGGAAGTTTTAAAGACATATAATCTTTTAAAGCGTCCAATTCACGTTATAAGCGCCAATATGCATAGCGTAATGAATTCTATTTTTGCAACACCATTGTTGAAAACAAAATTCAAAGAAAAATCAGATTTTTATATCTATGAAGAGTTAAGTAAATCTGGTGCGAAAGAAATTAGAAGCCAGGTTGAAGAACTAGCCTTAAAAAACGGAATGATTTCATTGCCGGATACATCAGGAACTAATATTGATGTTCAGATTTTTGATACTGCCAAAATTGACTGGGCAAAAACCGGATTTCCAAAGGCAAAAATTGAAGAAACGGCACCAGTTATTATCGTAATGGATTATGCTTTTGGTGAGCAGGCTTACGAAACCATCGATGAACTTTTGAAACCCTATAAAAAAGAAACATTACTAAATGTAAAATCAGTTTCGATAATGGGAAAAGCAGGAATTCTGGAAGGAGGAAAAGGAGATATCATGATTCCAACGGCACATATAAACGAAGGAACAGCAGATAATTATTTCTTCGAAAATGAATTAACAGGCGCCATGTTTGAAGGGAACGATATTGCAGTTTTTGAAGGAGCAATGGTTACCGTTTTAGGAACATCATTACAAAACAGAGATTTATTGAAGTTTTTCCATGAATCGACCTGGGGCGTAATTGGTTTAGAAATGGAAGGTTCATATTACCAAAAAGCAATTCAGTCGGCATCAAAAATCAGAAAAAGTGTGCCACACGATATTAAAGTTCGTTATGCCTATTATGCATCAGATAATCCACTGGAAACGGGAAGCACACTGGCTTCAGGCGGATTAGGAACAACAGGTGTAAAACCAACCTATTTGATTACGATTAAAATTTTAGAACAAATTTTCAACGTAAAATAAAAATTATCGGTGAACTTAAATTGAGTTCAGCATAGAAAGTAAAATTGATTTTTTAGAAAAATCAGTTCTAATGGTCAGGAGATAGAGATTTTTTAATCAATATATTTGACACATATAAAAAAATAATGAAAAGAATACTTATTACAGGAGCTGCAGGATTTTTAGGATCACATTTATGCGATCGTTTTATCAAAGAAGGATATTATGTTATTGGTATGGATAATCTGATTACGGGAGATCTTAAAAACATTGAGCATTTGTTCAAATTAGAACATTTTGAGTTTTATCATCATGATATCACCAAATTTGTGCATGTTCCTGGTGATTTAGATTATATACTGCATTTTGCATCACCCGCAAGCCCTATAGATTACCTAAAAATTCCAATTCAGACACTGAAAGTAGGATCTTTAGGAACACATAATTTATTGGGATTAGCAAGAGTTAAAAAAGCCAGAATTTTGATTGCTTCGACTTCCGAAGTCTATGGAGATCCTTTGGTTCATCCACAAACCGAGGAGTATTACGGAAACGTAAACACAATTGGTCCGCGTGGTGTTTATGACGAGGCAAAACGTTTTCAGGAATCGATAACAATGGCGTATCATACTTTTCATGGTGTAGAAACCAGAATCGTTCGTATTTTTAATACTTACGGCCCAAGAATGCGTTTGAATGACGGACGTGTTATTCCGGCATTTATTGGTCAGGCTTTACGCGGAGAAGATTTAACTATTTTTGGAGACGGAATGCAAACCCGTTCATTTTGTTATGTAGATGATCAGGTAGAAGGTATTTTCAGATTGCTGCATTCCGATTATGTATATCCGGTAAACATTGGAAATCCGGACGAAATTACCATTAAAGATTTTGCAGAAGAAATCATTAAATTAACCGGAACGAACCAAAAGGTAGTCTATCATCCGTTACCGGTAAATGATCCTTTACAACGCCAGCCAGACACTACAAAAGCAAAAGAGCTATTAGGCTGGGAAGCAAAAGTAAGCCGTTCTGAAGGAATGAAAATTACCTACGATTATTTCCGATCACTTTCTAAAGAAGAACTTTCAAAAGAAGAGCATAAAGATTTTTCGAATTATATAAAATAAAAAAACAGGCAAATATTCAATAAATATTTGCCTGTTTTCTTTTTAAAGGAAATTATTAAAAAGCATCATTTTCAATCAATTCTGTCATTTGCTGATCTAAATTAAAATGAGTTTTTGCATGAAGGAAAATGGTCTTTTTCATCTTTTGAATCTCAACTTTTCCTAATGCTGAAATCTCTAATAAAGTAGCATTTAATTGCTGAAAATCTTCTACAGGAACAACCCAGCCCAGATTATTTTCTTCCACAATATTTTCTCCTTCGCCTCCTCCAAAATAAAAAACAGGAAAGCCTAAAGCACTATATTCGAATATTTTGGAAGGAACAGATCCATAGATTCTTGTTTTAAGCGGAACAAGAGCAATATCTAAATCTTTCAGCATTTCATGAAGAACATTGCGTTCTACCATTCCGTGAAAAATAATCTTCTTATTTGGATTTTGGCTGAGGTAATTCACAATTTGAGCTTTCTCAGCACCATCACCAAAAATATGCAATTCGATGTTATTATTTTCCAAATTCAATTGCTGAATAAGTTCAAAAACGCCTTGGGCAACACCCAGTAATCCGGCATAGAACAACTTAACGGGTTGGTTATAATTATTCCTTTCTTCAGGAAAATCATCCACAAAATGATCAGGATAATTACGATATAGAAAGCATTTTTTCTCAGGAAATATCGAATGAATATGCTCAATTATTTCATTCGATTGTCCAAATATATGAGTTGCTTTTTTGTAAATAAAGCGTTCAATAAAAAGTAAAATTTTGTGCGAAATACTGTTTTTTTTCAACACTTCAAGCTCAATTGCAGCAGTTGGCCAAAGATCTGAAACATTTAAAATTATGGTTTTACGTTTAAGCCAAAGGACAAAAACAGAAATAAATG
>Ga0194135_10000384_pt1 | contig 25956 bp, 14 predicted proteins | sample LitLau_LLRF_2013_FD_134024 | JGI IMG/M metagenome (GOLD analysis project Ga0194135, IMG submission 134024) | Freshwater sediment microbial communities in response to fracking from North America - Little Laurel Run_MetaG_LLRF_2013 (version 2) | ecosystem: Environmental > Aquatic > Freshwater >... | reverse complement strand
TGGAGAAGAACCGGTTGCAAGACCTAAAATACAAGGCTTGTTTTCTTTTTGTTTGGATTGAATTAAAGCTGCAATTTCCTGAGCAACCGCTTTTGAAGCATCAACCGAATTTTCGAAAACAACAGTATTGATGTTTTCAAATCGTTTCTCGAACCCCGTTGCTTTGTCGATTTTACTTTTTAACATGATATAGTCTTTTTTTAATTTCACTCGTTAAATTTTCCAACTTCGGTATTTATGACCCTTTACAGCATAAAAAAGAATCATTAAATAAGATGGCAACAGCATTAAATAAGCAATTTGATTTCCGCTTTTTGAAACTGCTGCGGTTCCGTTTGCAATATTTGATGCGTTTATATTTTCTGTGATCATTCCGTAAAACAAAGGAAAAATAGCTCCTCCAATGATTCCCATGATCAAAATTGCGCTTCCAATTTTAGTATATCCTCCTAAATCTTCTAATGCCATTGGCCAGATTGCCGGCCAGCAAAGTGCATTTGCCAAACCTAGTAATGCTACTAAAAGCAATACAACTGGTAAATTTGGAATTCCAGGTAACTGAATCATTATTTTTGGCGAAATCAAAACTATTGCCAATACTAAAATTAAACCTAAAACTCCTGACGCCTTCAAGGCTGTAACTTGCGATACATATTTAGGTATTAATGTGATTCCTAATATATAACCCACAACCATTGCCGACATGGTGAAAGACGTTAATTTTAAATAAAAATTTCCTTCTGTTCCATAAACTCCTAATTCTTTTCCGAAAGCTCCAATAGAATCTCCGGCTAAAACTTCGGCAGCTAAATACAACATTAAAGTGATTACGCCTAAAACCAATTGCGGACGTCTGAATGCATTTCTAATTTGCTTAAAAATACTTAAATGCGTTACATTTCCGTCTTCATCCAAATCGATTTCAGGAAGTGGCGAAAGCTTCACAAAAAGAGCCAAAACCATTATAATTAATCCCATATAAAGGTAAGGTCTTTGCAATTGTAATGCAAGAGCATTTAAAGCATTTGTTTTTGAAACTGAATCTAATAATGCAATTTTATCTGCGGTAAACTCCTGCATATTAGACAGTACTAAAGCCGTTAAAATAAGCGGAGCTAAAAATCCTGCGAGTTTGTTGGCAATTCCCAGAACGCTAATTCTGGCAGCAGCACTTTCTCTTGGACCAATGACCACTACATAAGGGTTTGATGCCGTTTGCAAAATTGCCAAACCGGTTCCCATTATAAATAAGGCTATTAAAAAAAACAAAAAAGTCCGGCTTTCGGCAGCCGGGTAAAACATAAAAGCGCCGGCAGCAATGATTAATAATCCTAATGAAATACCATTTTTATAGCCTACTTTTTCAATTACCCATGATGATGGAACTGCCATGACAAAATAGGCAATATAAAAAGCAAATGTTACAAAATAAGCCTGAGAAGAGGTTAACTCACACGCTAATTGAAAAAACGGAATTAACGGTCCGTTGAGCCAGGTTACAAAACCCAGAATAAAAAATAATGCAGTTAAGATTATCATCGGAATAATGGTACTTCTTTTCTTTATATGTAATGCACTTTCGATGTTTGACATAATACTTTTGGTTGATTGTTAATAGATTAGTTATTTTTTATCCATCTAAAATAACATCAACACTTTTGTAATTATTTGCAATTTTTACGCAAATATATGCGTTTTTTTTGCAATTTAAAGCAAAAGTACTTTAATAAGTTGTACTTATCCGTAAATTAGATATCAAATTTTTGTTAATTTTTTAGGCGTTCCAGTCTAAAACCGGATAATGTTTCTTCAAATATTCTTTTACATCAGCAATATCTTCTTTGGCTGTTAAATCCGGAACATGCTCTGAAAATGGGATTCCTAATGTAGTGTTAGGATGTTCTTTTACAGAATTTAAGAGTACAGTTGGCAGTTCTTTTTCATCTCTTTCCGGATGAACAGGACAATTTTTAAGATGTGTATATAAAGTACTTCCGTTAAACTTAAAAGCATTCATGCTCACTCTTATTTTACCTTCAACATCTTTATAATCTGCTAAAACTTCTGGCGCAGGTTTTTCCAGAATATCCAGCAATTGATTGTTTAAATCTAATTTGGCAATTGCAAAACGCGAAATTCTTTCTGAAGGAAATTCTAATGCATCACGATCATAAGCAATAAAAGCATTTGGACTAGTCGTTTCTCTCAATGCCAATAATGCTGCTGCCGAGTATAAATTGTCACTATTACAAACCGAATATTGCTGAGAATTTAGCTCCGGAAATTGCTCTACTGCCTGAAACAAAGCATCAGCAGTGCCAAATGGTTTTACTCTTCCTTCCGGAATATATTGTACTGCAAACGAGATATTAAGTCCATGAAAATCATTTTTTTCATTTTGATTTCCGTAAAACTCTTTAAATAGCCCACCTTGTTCTCCAATAATAATATAGATGTTTTTATATCCTGCTTTTTTAGCATTCAATAAAAGATAATCCAACAGCGGTCTTCCGCTTGCGCCTACACCAATTAAGCCTTTACTTCTTTCGTTTGCCTGAGCTATTTCTTCTGGTGATAAATTATCCGTAACGGCTTCTTTTTTCATGCGGGATGATGCTCCGCCTGCCAAAATAACTAGATTATTATGCATGTTTTGCTTTTTAAATTTCAATGTTTTCAATAATTCTCACACCCGGATCGACCTCTACAGCATAAGCCTCCAGAGCTCCTGCTTTCAAAATGGCAGCTATAATCTGATCTTCTTTTGCAGGATCAGCAATAACAACAATGCTTCCGCCACCTCCCGAACCCACAATTTTGGCTCCGTAAGCTCCTGCGTTTAAGGCTGCATTGATCATATTATCAATCAAGGGAACTGTAATTTTTAATAAATCACGCAAAACTTCATGATGCTGATTCATTAATGCTCCGATTTTTTTAAGATCTAAAACAGGCTCTTCAAATTCTTTTAAAGCTTCTTTGGTATAATGATAATTTTTTAAGGCTGCTTCAAAAAACGGAATCAATCGATCCGGCAAGCAATTTCTGTATTTATCTATATCTTCAATTTGAGAAGTATTAAGATCAAATTCAGGGAAATTTTGTTTAACAATACCTATCGACATCAAGGCATTTCCTTTTATTTCTCCAATTAAACCAATGGTTTCTTTTGGAACTCCTGAAACTCCGGTGATTAATCCTTTTAATCCCGTTCCGATAATTTCGTACGAAAAAGGCTCTTTGGTATTGATATACACAATATTCCCTACACCAATACTAAAATGATCCATCATTCCGCCTGGTTCTCCGTGCTCCAGAACCTCTGATTCGTAGCCAATTTTTGAGATGAATTCAGGGGTAACTTCCCGATCGACTCCAAAAGCTTCAATTAAAAAACGAATCCATGCCATTAATAAAGCTGATGAGCTGGATGTTCCTGAATTAATTGGAATATTTCCTGTAATGGTAATAGTATACCCCACTTTTGGCACACAACCGTTTCTGCGTAATACACGCATTGACGAGGCAAAATAGTCACGAGATTCTAAAGTTTCGAAAGTTGCATCGATAGGAATGGTACGAACTTCGTTGATATCGACCATATTCAGAACAAAGGTTCTGGTATCATTTTGTTCAGCAGTTAATTTTATATCTCGATCAATTGCACAGGCAATAACCGGTAATCCTAAATAATCCTGATGATCTCCAAAGAGACATGTCCGGCCTGGGGCTAATGAAGTAATTTTTTTCACTTAATTTTTTTATAATAAAACACTGTAAAACAATAAATTACAGCACAAATAGGTTATGAATTTAATTTATATTTTTGGTTTTGATTCTACGAAACTATATATTATATTTCTATTAAACAAGAAAAAAATCAAAAAATGTGCTCGAACACACTAAATAAATGTTCTCGAGCACACTAAATAATTCTTACGCCATTTTTAAATAATTAACTCAAAGTTTCTATATTTGCTCATATGGATAAAAAGTACACAATTAAGGATATAGCAAAAATGGCCGGAGTTTCTAAAGGAACTGTTGACAGGGTTTTGCATAATAGAGGAAAAGTATCTCCTGCGGCGCTTGAAAAGATAAACGAAGTTTTGAACGTTATTAATTATGAGCCAAACTTAATTGCCAGAAATTTAAAAAACACAAAAATTTATCGTATTTGTGTTTTACTTCCAGATCCTAAAATTGACCCGTACTGGCTTCCTTGCGTTAGCGGAATTCAGGAAGCAATAACTGAGTTTAAAGCCTACAGCGTTGTTATTGAAACACATTATTTCAATCCGGAAAGCACCAAATCGTTTTTAAATACACACGAAACCATTATCGGTCAATCGCCTGACGCTGTTTTAATTGCTACATTATTTCATAAAGAAACTCTGGAAATTGTAAAACAATATGACGAACTGGGCGTTATAGTAAATACCTTCAACAATCAAATTGAAGGTGAATCTATTAAAGGGTTTGTTGGACAGGATTTATATAAAAGCGGCCGTGTGGCAGCCAGTTTAATGAATCTGGTTTTAGCCAAAGGTCAGATTGCGATTATCCATATTGATGAAAGCCTTAAAAACGCCCTTCACATGCAGGAAAAAGAAAAAGGTTTTAGAAATTACTTTGATGAAAAAAAGATTGCCGGTTTTTCTTTAACTACTTTAAAATTAAAACATCCGAATGTTGAAACTAAGTTTTCGGCCTTTATAGAAGAAAATCCAAATTTAAAGGGAATATTTATCACAACCTCAAAAGCATATCAGATCGCCTCTCTTCTGGCTCCTCTAAAGGATAAAAAAATTGCATTGATTGGTTACGATTTAGTCGAAAAAAATGTAAACTTCTTAAATCAGGGATTGGTTCATTTTTTAATTCATCAAAATCAAAAAAGACAGGCTTATTTAGGCATCAGTACTTTGGTAGAGCATTTTTTATTTCGCAAAGATATTCCGGAAACTATCTTGTTGCCTATCGACATTATCAATGTCGAGAATGCTTCTTTTTATGTTTCTTAACTTCGTAAGGAGTAAAGTTCAAAGGTTCAGAGATTCAAAGGCTCAAGGGATCTTTTTTTTTTTTACTAAATTTTTACTAACTAAAAAAGCATAAGCATTGTTAGCATCTTTGGGTTGAATAAATAACACGCAGATTTAGCAGATTGATACTGAATCTTTTTGCCAGATTTATCACACTTTATTCCTTTGAATCTTTTAAAATACACGCCTTTTTCCTATAATAACTTAAATATTCCAAAAGAAGAAGCGATATGAAAATTAGGAATTTCAGTACCTGGATTAACCCACGAAATCCATGTTGGCTCGTATTGCAGATTTTCAACCAGAGAAAATTTTGCCCTGAAAACTCCTGCCTCGATGGTATTATCCTGAATTAAATTTAAATCTTTTAGGGACTGAATACTAATACTGCCTGAGACTTTAAATGACATTTTATCTCTTGAAGTTGCAATTTCCAGATCTTTTTTAGGCCATTTCCAGTTAAAATCAAAATCTTTGTCGGGATAGGCTTTAAAATCCATTATTCGTCCGGATGTATCTATTTCCAGACAGTAATACGGATTTAAATTTTCGTTGGTTCTAAAAAACAATTCTACCCGATCTGAATTACCTATACTATCAAAACTATCGTCTTTTTTATCGAGATAAATCTCAGTATCAAAAACTCTAAAATTAAAATAGAAATTTTCGTGATCCGAAACTGCTCTGAATTCAATTTTTGAAAATGAATTATCATTCCAGGGAGAACAAAAATCGGTTAGACAATTTGCTTTTTCGAAAAATTTCAGATTTGATATTTTATCCGCAATTTGCTCCTTTTTACCAATTGAATTTACATAATATTCTTTCACAATCTGGCTCTTAAATTTTGTTAATTTTTATTTTTTGAAATTTTGAAAAATGACACAAAAAGGGTTTTGAGATTTCTTCATTTTCACCTCTTACTAATGTACTTAAAAAATTGGCTTTTCATTGTCTAAAAACAATCCTTTAAAAATCACTTTTATTAGTAAGAAAAGCAATAATAAATGTTTATTTATTTACAATGAATTTTACTTCCGATTTACGAAATTCTTAATAAATTAAAGTTATAGCTCTTATTATTATTACAAACAGCATCTTACCCGAAAAGAATGACAAAATCTAAACCCCTTTTTATTCTCAATTATTTTATAATAATGTCACGAATTTAAGTCAAAAAAAACGATTCACACAATTTTATGTGCTCGAGAACATTAATTTTGTGTGTTCGAGCACATTTTTTATGTTTTTTCTTGTTTTATAAAAATATAATATATAGTTTCGTCACATATTAATCTTAAAACTAAGTTAATTGAGGGAAATTTTAGAGTTTTTTGAGCTTTCAAAAACAAATAAAAAAAGAATAAATAAGCCGAAAAAAGATTGAAAACAGAGTGTTTATATTTTTCCAGAAACACTCTTTTATAAGACTAGTTAAAAATCAAATAAAAATTAATTCAGCAAAAAAAGAAATCCAAAACTTACAAACAAAAAAAAGCAAATTAACATTAACCAAACCCAATTTAAGTATGAAATTATTAACCCAAAAAAAACCTAGAGATTTTCGGATTAACATTCTAGCGAATAAAGAAATTAAACTCACTGTTCTTTCGCTACTAGTTTTTACATTTCAGACTTCAGCAGCTTCTGAAATAAAAACATCTGAAAATAATTATACCGTCTTGTTTTTTGAAAAAACAATAAAAGGTACTGTAACAGATCAAAATGGTATGCCGCTTCCTGGTGCAAACGTAGTTGTTAAAGGATCTTCAAAAGGCGTTCAAACTGATGTTGACGGAAGTTTTGCGATTACAGTTGCAGATAATGTCACTAAACTTATCATTACTTATATTGGCATGGAAGATCAGGAAGTGACAATAGGAAATGCTCCGTTAAAGATTATAATGAAAGAAGCCGGTCAAAAATTAGAAGAAGTAGTAATTGGATACGGAAAGGCTAAGAAAAAAGACATTACAGGTTCTGTAACTTCAGTTGGCAAAGACAACTTAAATTTAGGCGGTACAGTTGCTAATGTTGGCCAGGCTTTACAAGGACGTGCTTCCGGAGTTCAGGTACAACAAAACAGTTATGCCCCCGGAGCCTCTCCTACTATAGTTGTCAGAGGAGGAAACTCTATTACAACCTCAAATGCACCATTGTATGTAGTCGATGGGTTTATTACAAGCACCGGTGCATCTATTAACCCAAATGATATAGAAAGTATTCAGATTCTTAAAGATGCTGCTTCTACAGCAATTTACGGTTCAAGAGGAGGAAACGGAGTTATTATGATTACTACTAAAAAAGGAAAATCGGGGAAAATGCAGATTGAGGGTGAAATTTCAGATGGTTTTCAAAACATTATTCAGGAACCATCATTACTTACCGGACAACAATATGCTTCTATCCAAAATGCGATTGCTGCTGAAAATGGCAGACCAGCCGTTTTTCCATCAAGTTTTCCAATTGCTAATACCAACTGGTTTAAGGCAGCCACACGTCCTGGTGAAGTACTAAACAGAACGATAACTTTTAGCGGAAGCGATAAAACATCAAAATTTTTCTTATCCGGAAATTATCTAAAACAAACCGGAGCAATAGAAAATACCGATTATACAAGATATAGTGTTCGTATTGGAACTGAGAAAAAATTTACGGATAAAGTAACTGTTGGCGCCAATGTATATGGTGCTGCAAGCGAAGGACATAACAGTGATTTTGGTGATAATATTTTATCACCTATGTTTTCTATTCAGACTGCTCCACCAGCAATTCCTATTTATAATGCTGATGGTTCGTACTACAAATACCAAGGAAAAGATAATGCTCTAGCACTTTTGCTTGAACCAACAGATCATATCATAAACCGATTGGTGAATGGAAATATGTTTATGGATTATGAAATCATCAAAAACTTAACCTATCACTTTGGCGCTGGTGCAGAATGGCAGGAGAATATCGAAGGGAAATATACACCAAGAACATTAGTTGCAGGAGCAGCACTAAACGGTACAGGATCTGAAGAAAACAAAACGTATTTTAGATGGAGTACAGAACAATATTTAACGTATAAATTCAATATAAAAGAGCACCATTCTTTTACAACAATGATTGGAACATCCAATCAAAAAGACACTTACGAAAGAATGAAAGCATCCGGTTCTGGTTTTGCTAATGATATATTAACCTACTATAATCTCGAAAGTGCTTCTGTTTATCTGAAACCTGAAACTCAAAAACAAGAAACAAAACTTACTTCGTTTTTTGGAAGGTTAAGTTATTCCTTTGATGACAAATATTTAGCTTCATTTACAGTTAGAAGCGATGGTTCTTCTCGTTTTGGACCAAATAACAAATACGGTACGTTTCCATCAGGAGCAGTAGCCTGGAGAATCTCAAAGGAGGCATTTATGCAAAACTTTAATACTCTTTCAGAACTAAAATTAAGAGTGAGTTATGGTATTACAGGAAATGACGGAATTCCGGATTATTTATACATGTCTACTTTACAGCCTTGGAATACGACTATTGCTGATGGTTCTTTTCAAGGAGGTAATGAACCTAAAAACTTAGCAAATCCAGATTTGAAATGGGAGCAACAAGCTCAGGCCAATATTGGTTTAGACATGGGATTCTTCAATGACAGACTTACTGCTACAATTGATGTTTACAAAAAGAGAACAACAGATGCGCTTTTGAATGTACCTGTTGGAGGATGGTGGGGATTTTCTACCCAAACACTTAACTCAGGTACAGTTGATAACAAAGGAATTGAGCTTGGCATAAGCAGCGAAAATTTCAAAAATGATAAATTCTACTGGAGAACATCATTAAATCTTGCATACAATAAACAAGAAGTTATTTCGCTTGCAAATAATGTAAAAATAATCAGTTACAATACTTCTAATCCAAGTGGTACAGTTTCTGGCCGCGAATTTACAAGACTTGAACCAGGAAAAGAAATGGGATTGCTGTATGGATTTGTTTATGAAGGTGTTATCAAAACGGGAGAAGTTTATACACCACAACCATTATCAAAACCCGGAGACCCAAAATATGCTGATCTTGATGGAGACGGTAAAATTACAGCTGCTGACAGAACATATTTAGGAAATTCTACTCCGCATTATATTGTTGGTTTTAATAATGATTTCAGATTCGGAAATTTTGATGTAAATATCTTCTTTCAGGGTGCTCTTGATTACTCTGTTTATAATATGACCAAAATGGTAGGCGAATCATCTACAAGTACGGATGCTTTAAATCGTTGGGTTGCCGGAACAAATGAAAATACTGATATTCCAAGAGACGGTTACTACAAAAGTACTTATGGTAGTTATGTAAATTCGAAATTCGTAGAAGATGCCTCTTATCTGCGTCTTAAAAACCTATCTATTGGGTATTCTATTCCGGAAAGTCTCTTGAAACCAACCAAATTTATTGACAATATAAGATTGTATGCTACAGGTCAAAATTTACTGACCATTACAAAATATTCTGGAAATGATCCTGAAATAAATGGACATACGAGTACAGCCACGGCACAAAACCTTGGCGGAGGAATTGACTTTAACTCTTTCCCGGCTTCAAGAACGTTTATATTAGGAATAAAAATAGCAATTCATTAATAGCTTTTTCAGTAACATTAAATTTATCAAAATGAAAAAATATACAATATTATTGCTTTTACTTGCTGCAGGTTTACAATATTCCTGTAATGAAGATCTTGATCCTACAGTATACAGCAGTTTAACTAATACCAATGGATACCAAACCAAATCTGATGCTATTGCTGCTGTAAATTCTATTTACGGCAGATTAAAAGGACCATCAGTAGGAGACAACTTTTCGTATTGGGCAACACGACACTTTGCATTGACTGATATTGCAACAGATTTAGGTCATTGCCAATTTGGCGGAGATCCTGGACAATTATCATTAGGAACATGGAACTCGGCAAACGGTTTGCTTCTTGAAGACTGGAACGCCATGTATAAATTAATTTCTAATGCAAATAATGCCATTTATTACATAAGAAAAATGTCTTCAATTTCTGAAGCTGAAAAAGCACAATTTATAGCTGAAGCCAAATTTCTAAGAGCATCTTCTTATATGGATTTAACAGATTCCTGGGGGCCGGTTATTTTAATTACCGAAGATAACTTAGTAAATCCAAATTATCTGGAACAAACGCCTCCAACATCTGTAGAAGATATTGATACATTTCTTATCAAAGACCTTACAGAAGCTGCTAATGTATTACCAGTTAATTACAAAGAAAATCTAATTTATGGAAGCAACGATGTAGGTCGTGCCACAAAAGGTGCTGCACTTACTTTATTAGCAAAATTATATTTACGCAGTCATGACTGGCAAAAAGTGGCTACACTTACACAACAGGTAATCAACCTGAATGAGTACAGTCTTTATCCTTCGTACTTAGGTTTATTTAAAGAGAGTAACAAATGGTGCAGCGAAAATATTTTTTCTTCTCTAAGTGATGCCAATACAAACGGAACTGAATTACTAAATCACTTTGGTCCAACAGATCATCCGGTTGTTCAAAACAGATGGCAATATTACACCGTTAACTGGGATTTTTATAACACTTTTGGCGATGAAGACGACAGAAAAAAATGCTTTTTCCCGGAATTTATGGGCTCAGATGGATTGTTGCACAAGCAAGCACCAACTTTGGGTGCTCAACCACCAGCTGGCGTACTGTATATGCCAGACGTATCAACAAGAAAATATGCAGATGATGAAACTACAACATATTATGATGGTCATAGTGTAAACATATTGCGTTATGCTGATGTATTACTAAGCAGAGCCGAAGCCTTAAACGAAATTAGCGGCCCAACTCAGGAAGCCATTGACCTTATCAATAAAGTAAAAGGAAGATCGCATGCAAAACTTTTAAATCTTGGCGACTACAATCAGACTACTTTAAGAGATGCTATTTTACAAGAAAGAGGATGGGAACTTTTCTATGAAGGAAAGCGTCGTGCCGATTTAATCAGAATGAACAAATATGATGTTCTTGTAAACGCTTATCACTTAAGAGTTGGAGAAGCAGCATTAATTAAAATGCCACAAAATAAATATTACACTTATCCTCAGAGTCAAGTGGATCTTAACCCTAAATTAAGTAACGCCGATAGACAATAATAAAAGGAGTAAAATCAGGAATAGGCAGAAAAATTAAAACTGTCTATTCTTGATTTTTTATATAAAAAATGTACTTTTCTGTTTCACAAAAGAAGCCTAAAGATGATACAAAAATTAATAGCAAAATGGAGTTTTGTTTTAGGGTTGCTTGTTTTAACTGGCTGCTCTAAAAATCAGAGCAATTCGATCTCAAATATCAATATTGGGACTCATAGCAACAACGAATTGAAAATTCAGATCGATGTTACTACGAATGACAATGTTCGGGTATATGCAGAATATTGGTCTGATAAAAAAGGAGTAAAAAACAAAATAACATCACCAGTTTCAAAAACAGGTCTCTCCCATTCATTAGTTCTTTGCAACATCACTCCCGAAACTCATTATAGTTTTCAACTCGTAACTATTGAGGGAAATACAAAAAACACCAGCAAAGTCTATAATTTTAAATCCCGGCCACTACCGGAATGGCTTCAAAAACAATTCAAAGCAAATATTCCAAAACCGGAATTATTGCCTGAAAATTTCAAAAAAGGATTTATGCTTTTAGCCAAAAGAGAAACGCCCGGAACAGCATATATTGTGGATTACAAAGGCAATTTAAGATGGTATCATACTATAGAAGGAACAGGATTTAAAGTAGCTCATTTTACCAAAGAGCAAAGTATCATCGCTATTTTGGGAAAAAATGATGAACCAACAAGCTACGGAAGCGAAATTCTCGAAATCAATTTACAGGGCGATACCTTAACACATATTAAAAAAGGACAAGGCGATTTTAAACAAGTTATTCATCATGAGATTATAAAGAAATCAGCAAATGAAATTGTCACTTTATTTGTTGATGCCAAAATCACTGATTTAACTTCGATTGGCGGAAAACAAAAAGACACCATCAACGGTGACGGAATTTTGATTTTGGATAAAAAAGGAAAACAAATCTGGAAATGGAGTGTTTTTGATGACTTAGATCCAATGAAGGATAAAGCATTACTGAAGACTAAAAAAGACTGGATGCATGCTAACAGCCTTAATTACGATAAAGACGGTAATTTTCTAATTTCTTTTTACAACAACGGACAAATCTGGAAAATAGATTCTAAAACCGGAAAAATAATCTGGAAATTAGGTAAAGGTGGAACAATGACAATGTCTAAAGATAGCAATTTCTCTCAGGCTCACGCCGCACACATTAATCCCGAAGGAAGTTTAATGTTTTTTGACAATGGTGTAAATAAAAAACAATCTTCGGTTTTTGCTTTAAAAGTAGATGAAAAAGGAAAATCGGCAAAACTGGATTTCCATATCAATCTCCCAAAAGACATTTATAACGACCGAATGGGAAGCGCTTATATGATTGACAAAGAAACCGTATTGTGTTGCTGTTCAAAAAGACATATTACTGTTCTGACCAATAAAAAAGGCGTATTGCTTTGGGCATTAGAATCTGAAATTCCGCCTTATCGTGTGCAGTTTATTTCGGAAGAAATTATAAAACCATTTCTTCTTAATTAGGTAAATCATTATCCTGCAAGGCCTTGAAACCTTGCAGATATTAAAATAACTTGTTAAATAGTAAACATGAAAAAAATAATTCTTATTGGTCTGTTTTCAGCATTACCAATATTTGTTTTTAATTCCTGCAATACTTCGAATTCGCAGACATTGGAAACAAAAACAACTGAAAGTGATTCCTATATCACCATCGATACCTCAAAAATTCCCGATGACGAATTTGGAGCATCTGTACGTTATGGAAGAGAATTGATGTTAAAAACAGCTTATTATATTGGTCCAAATGGGATTAACGGAAAATATTTAGGCAATAAAATGAACTGTACCAATTGCCATCAGGATGCAGGTACAAAACCTCATGCATTCAATTTAATGTCATCTCATGATAATTATCCTCAATACCGCGGACGTGAAAATAAAGTGCTTACACTTGCTGAACGTGTAAACAATTGCATCATGCGACCTCATTCGGGAAAACCACTTCCGCTTGACGGAAAAGAAATGGTTGCTTTTTTATCTTATTTTAAATGGATTAGCAAATTTGTTCCAAAAGACGGAAATTTTAAAGGCGCTAAAAACTTAGAAATTGAATTTCCGGATGTAGCCGCAAGTCCAGAAAGAGGAAAAGCATTGTTTGCTGAAAATTGTGCCCGTTGTCACGGAAATAATGGCGAAGGAGTTTACAATACCGATAAATCAGGTTATACTTATCCTCCACTTTGGGGAGAATACGGATACCAACCGGGCTCAAGCATGCACAGAGTAATTAAACAGGCGCAATGGCTAAAAAGCAATATGCCTTATGATAAAGTAACTCTTGGAAAACCGTACCTTACAGACTTGCAGGCGCTAGATATTGCCGCTTATGTAAATGACGATAAAATACATACAAGACCCAACCCTAAAACATTCGATTATCCAAACAAAATGGGCAAACCTATTGATTACGCACACAGCCCGTTTAACGATAATTTTTCTGAAGAACAACACAAATACGGACCATACAAACCTATTATCGCCTATTGGAAAGAAAATGGATGGAAAGCCGTTTACTAACTCTTAAAAATAAGCATACCTTTTAAACTGAACATCAAAACAATGAAACTAAACTCACACAACACAACAATTTTAAGCCGAATATTGATCCTGTGCCTTTTCATTATCAGTATTCCCTTAGCCGCACAAATAAAATATACCGATGGAAACGACAGCTGGAATCCAAATCAGTTAGGAAATCATCGCGCTGCAGTAACATTTTCCGGAACAGGAAATGTGGCTAAAATTACTATCGAATGGCGCAGAAGAGATGAAAATCCTGAGCTGAAAAAAATCATTGTCCAGGATGCTTCAGGTAAGGAAATTCAAAACATAAAAACGGCCAATATTAATAGAGAAAACGGAACTGTTTACTTTGAACCTGTTTCAGGAAAAGGAACTTATTATGTGTATTATATGCCTTATATTGACGAAGGAACAGCGAACTATCCTAAAGGAATTTATGCCAAACCAGAGTATAAAGCAGACACACAATGGTTATCAAAAATCAATACCAATCTGTCTGATAATTGTACTGTAAACGAAATTCAGAGTGTAAACGCATTCAATAGTTTTTACCCAATGGAAGTCATTGCAACTGCTGCCGAAACTAAAGACCTTATTGCTAAAAACAATAATAACTCTTTCTTGGTTTTCCCCGAAAACAGAACATATTCTATCCGAATGAAAAATGATTTACCTCAACGCTGGATAGAAAAAGGAGTTCAAAACACATTTTCAGATACAGCGCAAAAAGGAGAATATTTAGCGTTTCAATTAGGTGTTTATGCTTTACAAAATTTAAACAATGTAAAAGTTACTTTTTCGGATTTAAAAAATAGTACCGGAGAAACTATCTCATCAAAAAACATCAATTGTATCAATACCGACGGAGTGAAATATGATGGTTCCCTTTTTACAAATACCGTTTCAGTATCAAAAGGGAAAGTTCAGGCAATGTGGTGCGGAATAGATGTTCCTCAAACTACTGCTGCCGGAACTTATACAGGAAAAGTCACAGTAATTGCTGATGGTAAATCTACCCCAATCACAATTCAGATAAAAGTAACAAACGAAATTACTCAAAACGGAGGAATTGACAGTCCGGAAAAAATGACACGTTTAAAATGGCTGAATTCTACTTTAGCACAAGAAAACACTGTTATCGCTCCATACACTCCATTGGTTGTAAAAGATGCTGAAATATCTTTATTAGGCAGAAAATTAGTTTTAGGAGCTAATGGTTTTCCATCACAAATTCAGACTTTCTTTACTCCTGAAATGACTACTGTTACTACAAAAGCCAATGATATTTTGAGTGCTCCTTTTGCTTTTCATTTTGTAGACGCATCAGGAAAAGAAGTTTCACAATGGAAAAACTCCGGATTAAAATTTACTAAAAAAGAAGCAGGAACAGTTTTCTGGGAAAATACTTCTACCTCTAAATCAGTACAAATGGATGTAAATGCATCGATCGAATTTGATGGCTTTTTACATTATACCGTAAAAGTTACTGCACTTGAAGATGCTTCTTTTAATGATATTAATTTCCAAATACCAATGCAGCCAGCATCAGCCAAATATATGATGGGATTAGGTCAAAAAGGAGGCGATCGTCCTGCAGCTTTTGACTGGAAATGGGATGTGGCACATAAAAACCAAGACGGGGCATGGATTGGAAATGTAAACTCAGGATTGCAATTTTCTTTAAGAGATGAAAAATACAGCCGTCCGTTAAACACCAATTTCTATTTACAAAAACCGTTGTTATTACCAACTTCATGGGGTAACGAAAACAAAGGCGGAATTACGATTACTCCAAACCCAAAATCAGTTTTGGTAAATGCTTATAGCGGAGCCCGCAGCATGAAAAAAGGAGACGTTTTGTATTATAACTTTACTTTATTAATCACACCATTTCATACCATAAACACAGATTTTCAATGGGATACTAAATTCTATCACAAATACAGTCCAATCGATTCTATTGCCAAAACCGGAGCAACAGTAATCAATATTCACCATGCAAATGCAATCAATCCTTATATTAATTATCCTTTTATTGAATTTAAAAAGATGAAAACATACATTGATGAAGCACATGAAAAAGGATTAAAAGTTAAGATTTATAATACTGTTCGGGAGGTTTCAAACAAAGCTTACGAAACTTTTGCTTTAAGAAGTTTAGGCCATGAAATTTATTCTCCCGGAAAAGGCGGTGGATTCTCATGGTTACAGGAACATGTTGGCGACGATTACATCGCAGCATGGTTTGTGCCTGAAATTAAAGATGCAGCAATCGTAAATAGCGGTATGAACCGTTGGCATAACTATTATGTTGAAGGTATGAACTGGTTAACCCAAAACGTAGGTATTGATGGTATTTATCTTGATGATGTTGCTTTTGACAGAATCACCATGAAACGTATCAAAAGAGTATTGACAAAAGACGGACATCCGGGAATTATCGATTTGCACAGTGCGAATCAATACAACAAAAGCGACGGATTTAATAATAGTGCCAACTTGTATATGGAGCACTTTCCGTACATCAATAAATTATGGTTTGGAGAATATTTTGATTACGAAAAAAACCAACCTGACTTTTTCTTAACTGAGGTAAGCGGAATCCCTTTTGGACTAATGGGAGAAATGCTTCAGGATGGCGGAAACCCATGGAGAGGAATGGTTTACGGAATGACCAACAGATTACCGTGGAGTGACAATGCTGACCCAAGAAATATTTGGAAATTATGGGACACTTTCGGGATCAAAGGTTCTGAAATGATTGGATACTGGAGCAAAAACTGTCCGGTAAAAACATCCAACGATAAAGTATTGGCAACGGTTTACAAAAAGAACGGAACAGCCTTGATCTCAATCGCAAGCTGGGCTGATAGTGATGTAAATGTAAAACTAAACATCGACTGGAAAAAACTGGGAATCAACCCTGCCAAAGCCACTATCACTGCGCCTGAAATTATAAATTTCCAACCAGCAAAAACGTTTTCAGCAAAAGACGAACTGCCGGTTTCAAAAGGGAAAGGCTGGTTGTTAATTGTTAAGTAATATTTGAACGACAGTAATTACCGTGTTCTGTTTGTCATTACGAGGAACGAGGAATCACATGAGCAAATCGACAAAGATTGACGACTTTCTATGCAGAATTTCTTTTGTGATTCCTCATTCCTCGGAGTGACAAAATACGCCAAAACAACCTGATTATCTAACTAATCATAACCACATAATATGAAATTTAGACCAATATTATCCATTTTACTCTTTGGAAGCCTGTTTGTCAACGCACAAAATAAAACCACCATAAAAGAATACAAAAAAGTATTCACCACCTACCCGTTTTCAGATCCGGATCCGATTCCAAAACCGGATACCAAAATTTACCCCTATTATCGTTTTGACGGTTTTACCAATAAATCTGTTCAAAAAGAATGGAAAGTAATTGAAATTGAAAACGATTACATCAAATTAATGATCCTGCCTGAAATAGGCGGAAAAGTTTGGTCAGCCATAGAGAAATCAACCGGAAAGGATTTTATTTATAACAATCATGTTATTAAATTCAGAGATATTGCCATGCGTGGTCCCTGGACAAGCGGCGGAGTCGAAGGCAATTATGGCATCATTGGACATACACCAAATTGTGCCACTCCGGTCGATTATACAATTATCAACAGAGAAGACGGAAGCATAAGCTGTGTGATTGGAGTATTAGATTTACTAACGCGTACTTCATGGAAACTCGATATTAATCTACCCAAAGACAAAGCTTATTTTACAACCAGTTCATTTTGGTTTAATTCAACCGAAGCAGAACAACCTTATTACACCTGGATGAATACAGGTCTCAAAGCAGGTCAGGATTTACAGTTTATATATCCCGGACAAAGCTATATTGGCCACAACGGCGAGCACAATTCATGGCCAATTGATAAAGAAAACGGAAAAGATTTGTCTTATTATAAAAATAATGATTTTGGCGGCTACAAATCTTATCATGTGTTTGGCAAGTATAATGACTTCTTTGGCGGGTATTATCACAACGAAGATTTCGGAATGGGACGATACGGCAATTATGACGATAAACCCGGCAAAAAAATATGGATTTGGGGTTTATCCCAACAAGGCATGATTTGGGAAAAATTGCTAACCGATACTGATGGCCAGTATGTAGAAGTTCAAAGCGGCAGATTATTCAATCAGGCCAGCGAAGGCAGTAATTATACACCTTTTAAACAACGTTCTTTTGCACCTTATCAAACAGATTCGTGGACAGAATACTGGTTTCCTGTAAAACAAACCAAAGGTTTTGTAAAAGCCAATAATTATGGAGCTATAAATGTAAAAAACGAAAACGGCTGGATGAAAATCTATTTTTCTCCACTTCAAAAACTAAACGAAAAACTGGAAGTTTTTAATGATGGGAAGAAAGTATATTCTAAAAACATTTCGGTTACCCCCCTTCAATTATTCAAAGATTCTATTCAGGTCGCAGTTGACGAGCACAAATTAAAACTTACGCTTGGAGAAAATAAACTGGTTTGGAATTCGGCTCCGGAAGATGGAAACCTAAACAGACCTTTAGAAATTCCTAAAGACTTCGATAACAACTCTGTTTACGGATTATACCTTCAGGGAAAAAACTATATTAGTTTTAAAGATTATGTAAAAGCAGAAGAAAAACTAAGAGCCTGTCTGCAAAAAGATCCAAACTACGCTCCTGCCCTCTCTGATCTGGCATTATTACAAATTCGTAAATTTCAATATAACGAAGCCATAGCAACAGCCAGCAAAGCTTTATCTATAAATACTTATGATCCTGCTGCCAATTATTATTACGGCGTTGCTAATTTACACGCAGGAAATATAACCGATGCCAAAGATGGCTTTGATCTTGCAGCTGCAAGTGTAGAATTTCGTAGTCCGGCTTATACTGCTTTGAGCAAAATTTATTTTACTCAAAATGATCAGGCAAAAGCCATTGAATATGCTGAAAAAAGCTTGCTTAATAATCAATACAATTTAGAAGGTTTACAGGTATTGGCCGTCATTTTCCGTTTACAAAATAATACTGCCAGAGCAGCCGAAATTCTAAATATTATTAACAAAGTCGATCCGTTAAATCATTTTGTTAGTTTTGAGAAATTTCTTTTAGAAAATTCAGATGCTTCAAAAGGACGTTTTACCAATTCTATTCAAAATGAAATGCCGGAGCAAAGCCATCTTGAGCTAGGAATCTGGTATGCACAATTAAACCGTAAAGACGAAGCCTTGAAAGTTTTGTCTCTTGCTGTCCCGAATGCTGAGATTATGTATTGGAAAGCCTTTTTAGAAAACACAAAAGTTGATTTGAGTCAAATTCAGCCTAAAATTAGCTTTCCGTTCCGTTCTGAAACAGCTGTGATTCTGAAAAAATTAATCCAGACCAACGATCAATGGCAATTAAACTATCATTTAGCCTTAATCGAATGGAATCATGAAAATATTTCTAATGCCAAAGAATTGTTTTTGCAATGCGGAAACAAACCTGCAGATCCTGCCTTTTATGCCGCAAAAGCAGCCTTAATGAAAGACGATCCGCAATTGGTAATCTCAAGCCTTCAGCAAGCCATTAAGCTCGATAATCAGGGATGGAGATATCATAAATTACTGGCAGAACAGTATATCATCCAAAAACAATACGACAAAGCTTTAGCCATCGCTGAGCCTTTCTACAAAAAACATTCTGAAAATTATGTAATGGGAATGTTATATGCCAAAACATTATTGCTGAACAAAAAATATACTGCTACAGATGCTTTTTTAACCAAATTAGAAATCCTCCCGTTTGAGGGAGCTACAGCAGGAAGACAATTGTATCATGAAGCCAAACTGATGCAGGCATTATCAGAAATGAAAAACAAGCAATACAAAAAAGCTTTAAAATTTATTGCCGAAGCTAAATTGTGGCCTCAAAATCTCGGCGTAGGAAAACCATACGATGAAAATATTGACGAAAGACTGGAAAACTGGTTAGACTATCAATGTTACACCAATTTAGGCGACGACAAAACCGCTGTAAAATCATTACAAAAAATTACTGCTTTTACTCCAAAAGTCGACAACACTGTCATGAATTTTTTACCCGCAAATCAATTGGTTTCAGCCTGGGCAATCGAAAAAACATCATCAGTACAAAAAGCCGAAGAATGGCTAAAAAATCAGGCAAAATTATATCCGGATAATAAAATTATTCAATGGAGTTTAGCCTCTTATACTAAAAAACATTCGGATTTATTAACCGAAGATGAAAAAGATGGAGAAGTCAGAATAATAGAAAAACTTTAAACTTTATAAAAAACAAACATGAACAGACTATTTTTAAAATATGCCGTTTTTAGTCTTATCCTTTCAGCGGGTTCAAAAGTACAGGCTCAAAATGCGGATCAAAATAAAGATCCATTATCGATTTACAGGGTTACCGCATTAAAAGTAAACGATTTGGTTCATACCAAATTAGAAGTTTCTTTTGATTATGGTAAGAAATATTTATACGGAAAAGAATGGCTAACCTTAAAACCACACTTTTACGAAACAGATTCGCTTACTTTAGATGCAAAAGGAATGGATTTTAAAGAAATTGCGATTATAGATGGTAAAAAAAGTATTTCGTTAAAGTACACTTACAACAATGAACAGCTTTTTATTACATTAAACCGAAAGTATAAAAGCACTGAAAAATATACTATTTTCATTAATTATACCGCAAAACCGGATGAGTTAAAGGTTAAAGGAAGTAATGCCATTACCAATGCAAAAGGACTGTATTTTATAAATCCTGATGGTAAAGCAAACAAACCTATTCAAATCTGGACTCAGGGTGAAACTGAAGCATCATCTTGCTGGTTTCCAACGATAGATAAGCCAAATCAAAAAACTACATCTGAAATTGCGATGACAGTCGAATCAAAATATACTACGCTGTCAAATGGTAAATTAATATCGCAAAAAGCCCACAATAACGGAACCAGAACTGATGTATGGAAAATGGATCAGCCCAATGCGCCTTATTTGTTTATGATGGCAGTTGGAGATTTTAAAATTTACAAAGACTCCTACAACGGAAAAGAAGTAAGCTATTATCTGGAACCCAAATTTGCACCTTATGCCAAACAAATTTTTGGAAAAACTCCGGATATGATGAATTTTTATAGCAAAATGCTTGGAGTAGAATATCCCTGGGTTAAATATTCTCAAATTGTTGCCCGGGATTATGTGTCTGGTGCAATGGAAAACACTTCGGCCACTTTACATGGCGAATATGTACAAAAAACAGACAGAGAATTGCTGGATGATAATCAGGAAAGTACGATAGCACATGAACTTTTTCACCAGTGGTTTGGAGATTATGTTACCGCTGAATCCTGGTCAAATCTTACCATGAACGAATCTTTTGCCACTTTTGGAGAAGTCCTTTGGCATGGACACGATGCCGGACAAGACGCTGAAGACAGATCACGTTACGAAAAATTACAAAACTGTTTACATTCTTCTAAAAATGGAGACAGCCCAATTTTGGCTCGTTTTTATTACAACGACAAAGAAGATATGTTTGATAATGTGAGTTACTCGAAAGGTTCAATTATCTTGTATGCCGCAAAAAACCAAATGGGAGATGCCGCCTTCTTTAAATCACTAAACCTGTATTTAACGGCAAATGCATACAAGTCCGGAGAAACACACCAATTACGTCTGGCAATGGAAGAAGTAACCGGAAAAGACTGGAGTCCATACTTCAACCAATGGTATTATCAGGGAGGAAATCCAATTTTAAATATTGAATACGGATATGCTAACGGAAAAGCGACAATCGCTGTAAAACAAGTTCAGGAAAGTAATGTTCAGACTTTCAGCCTTCCGTTAAAAGTAGATTTTTATGTTAACGGAACTAAAATCAGAAAAGATATTCTTATTGATAAAAGAGAGCAAAACTTTAGTTTTGATGTACCGGCACAACCCGATTTTGTAGATCTCGATCCTGATAAAATTTTAGTAGGACAAGTTCTGGATAACAAAAAAGTATCAGACTATTTATACCAATATAAAAACGTTCCTTCTTATTACAACAGAATCGAAGCTATAAAATTTGCAACAAAAGATAAAAGCCACGAATCTCAATTGATTTTACTGGCAGGTCTTGAAGATCAGCAAGACGATCTGAAAACACTTAGTATTAAAGGATTAGATTTAAATGATAATCAAATCAAAGATGCTGCTTTAAAAAGTTTGCTTAACATTGCGAAAAACGATAAAAAAACTATAGCAAGAGCAGCCGCGATTATAAAATTAGCCGCAACTGGCGATGCTTCTTATAAAACGTTAATGATCGAAAGTACTAAAAATCAATCGTACAATGTAATCGCTGCCGGAATATGCGGATTATCTAAATTCTCAACTGATGAAGCTGATAAAACTTTAGCAGCACTGGATGAGGATACCAAAAATCACGTAACACCACTTATTAAAAGGTTTAATAACCAAAAATAAACTACCATATCATACTTTCAATAACTTGTAAGTATAAAAAAGAACATTATTTTAAATTAGTAATTTTTTAAATATTGTTTGTTTTTGAGGCCTCTCTAATTGGATAAATTAGAGAGGTAATTCAAAAAACAGATCGTTCGTATTTAGATAATTAGTAAAATCAAAAATTCTCATTTATGAAAAATCATATTGTAAAATTTATCTTAGCCACCTGTATTTTGTTTGGAGGAGCAACGGCATCGGCACAAATCATTAAAACCAAAACTCCGGCTCGTGCCAAAGGACAACAAGATGTTTTACGCTTGACAGCAGAACCTATCCCTACTGTTCGTGTCGCTTTTATCGGGCTCGGAATGCGTGGTCCCGGGGCAGTTGAACGCATGACGCATATTCCTGGTGTCGAAATTGTAGCGTTATGCGATATGAAACAAGAAAATACTTCAAAGTCAAATGAAATTTTAACCAAAGCTGGATTTCCAAAAGCACAAGAATTTTATGGAGACGAAAATGCCTGGAGAAAAGTAACGGCATTACCAAACGTAGATTTAGTATACGTGGCAACAGACTGGCTTCATCATGCTTCAATTGGGGTTCAGGCCATGAAAGATGGAAAACACGTTGCTATTGAAGTTCCAGGAGCTTTAACCATGAAAGAAATTTGGGAACTTATTGATACCTCTGAAAAAACTCGTAAACACTGTATGCAGCTTGAAAATTGTGTCTATGACTTCTTCGAATTAACTACTTTAAACATGGCGCAACAAGGAGTTTTTGGAGAAATCCTTCATGCCGAAGGTTCTTACATTCATGGTTTACAGCCATTTTGGGGCGAATACTGGAACAACTGGAGAATGGATTACAACATCAAACATCGTGGCGATGTATATGCAACTCACGGAATGGGACCTGCATGTCAGGCACTGAATATCCATCGCGGAGATAAAATGAATTACTTAGTTTCTATGGATACTAAAGCAGTTGGAAATCCTGCTTACATTAAAGAAAAATCTGGTCAGGAAATAAAAGATTTTAGAAACGGAGATCATACCATGACGATGATTCGCACCGAAAACGGAAAAACAATCCAGATTCAGCATGATGTAACTTCACCTCGTCCGTACAGCAGAATGTACCAATTGAGCGGCACAAAAGGTTTTGCCAACAAATATCCGTTAGAAGGTTATGCTTTAGACGGAAAAGAATTAAGTGATGATGTTAAACCTAATCACGAGAAATTAAGCGCTCATTCTTTTGTTCCTGAAGAAGTTAAAAAAGCTTTGATGGAAAAATACAAACATCCAATGGTAAAGAACATCGAAGAGCAGGCCAAAAAAGTGGGCGGTCATGGCGGAATGGATTTTATAATGGATTATCGTTTAATTCATTGCCTGCAAAAAGGACTTCCACTGGATATGGATGTTTACGATTTAGCAGAATGGTCTTGTTTGGGTCCGTTAACCGAAATTTCACTGGACAATAATTCTGCTCCTGTTGAAATACCAGATTTCACTCGTGGCGGCTGGAATAAACTTAAAAAATTAGAATTTTCAGAATAAATACTATTAGTTAGTTAAAAGATACAAGAGAGCACCGGTTAAAAAAGTGCTCTCTTGTTCATTACAATTATTTTATAATCGTTCAATAATGAAAAAAATCCTCTATTCACTCCTGTTTTCGTTACTCGTTTTGTCTGCTTCAACTGCACAGCAAAAACAAACTTTTGCCATTAGTAATGGAAATTTTCTTTTAAACGGAAATCCGATACAAATTCATTCAGGTGAAATGCACTATTCCCGTATTCCACAGCCGTATTGGAGACATCGTTTAAAAATGATGAAAGCAATGGGCTTAAATGCTGTTGCCACTTATGTATTTTGGAATTATCATGAAATTGCTCCCGGAGTCTGGGATTTTAAAACAGCTAATAAAAACTTAGTCGAATACATTAAAACAGCACAAGAAGAAGGTTTATTTGTGATTTTGCGTCCAGGTCCATACGTTTGTGCAGAATGGGAATTTGGAGGTTATCCGTGGTTTTTACAAAATGTTCCAAAACTGATTATTCGTGGCAATAACACAGCCTATTTAAGTGCTACAAAAGCCTATTTTACTGAATTGTACAAGCAAGTTGCGAATTTGCAGATTACTAAAGGCGGACCAATTATTATGGTTCAGGGTGAAAATGAATTTGGTTCTTATGTATCACAGCGAAAAGATATTCCGTTAGAAGAACACAAAAAATATAGTGCAGCCGTTTTTCAGCAATTAAAAGATGTTGGTTTTGAAGTTCCATTTTTTACTTCAGATGGAAGCTGGCTTTTTGAAGGAGGTGCTTTACCAGGAGCATTACCAACTGCAAATGGTGAAGACGATGTGATAAAACTGAAAAAAGTAGTCGATCAATTCAATAACGGACAAGGGCCTTATATGGTTGCCGAGTTCTATCCAGGCTGGTTAGATCATTGGGCTGAACCATTTCCAATTCAGAAACCAGAGCAAACAGTTCGTCAGACTAAGAAGTATTTGGATAATAAGGTATCCTTTAACTATTATATGGTTCATGGCGGTACCAATTTCGGATTTACTTCTGGTGCAAATTACGATAAAGAACACGACATTCAGCCCGACATGACATCTTACGATTATGATGCACCAATAAGTGAAGCTGGCTGGGCAACTCCAAAATACAATGCTTTAAGAGAGCTTTTAAAAAATAGTGAAACACCAAATATTCCAGAACAGATTCCTGTTATTACGATTCCAAAAATTTCACTATCAAAAATTGTCGATTTAGAAGATTTAAAATCGAAAATTGATCCGATAATAGAAGATACACCGCAAACATTTGAACAGTTAAACCAAGGCGACGGCTATGTTTGGTATAGAAAAAAATTTACACAGCCTATAAGTGGAAAATTAGAATTAAAAGGTCTAAGAGACTACGCCATAGTTTATATTAATGGAAAAAAGGTTGCCGAATTAAATCGCTATTACAAAAAATACGATTGTGAAATTGAAGTTCCTTTCAATGCAACTTTAGATATTATCGTCGAAAATATGGGACGTATTAATTATGGATCGCAGATTAATTCGAACAACAAAGGAATAATCAGTCCGGTAATGATCAATGGTGAAACGATTACGGGCAATTGGGAAATGTGTAAATTACCAATGGATAAAAAACCTGATCTAACTGCTTATAAAAACTCAGGAAAAGTCAACCGCCCTACTTTATACCAAGGAACTTTTGATTTAAAGAAAACAGGAGACACATTTTTGGATATGAGAGAATGGGGAAAAGGAATTGTTTTCATCAACGGAATAAATATTGGCCGTTATTGGAGCGTTGGACCACAGCAAACGCTTTATATTCCGGGGTGCTGGCTTAAAAAAGGTAAAAATGAGATTACGATTTTTGAACAAAAAAATGAAGTTATTCAAAAAGAAGTTAAAACAATTGCAACGCCAATTCTAGAAGATTTAAAACCTGAAAAAGATTAAAACAAAAAAGCCATTCGCAATGATAGACTGCACCCAAAAGTTTAGACAAATTTATAATTAAGTTTGATAATAATGAGCTCGATATTTTATCGGGCTCATTTTGTTTAAATTTGATTTAATTCTTTCGTTATTGTAATATCTTATA
>Ga0194135_10000383_pt1 | contig 25996 bp, 11 predicted proteins | sample LitLau_LLRF_2013_FD_134024 | JGI IMG/M metagenome (GOLD analysis project Ga0194135, IMG submission 134024) | Freshwater sediment microbial communities in response to fracking from North America - Little Laurel Run_MetaG_LLRF_2013 (version 2) | ecosystem: Environmental > Aquatic > Freshwater >... | reverse complement strand
TTTTTTAGCACGTTTGATATGACTGAGGGTTGCAATAAGCTGGAACTTAGAACTTCGTAGTGGGTTTGCTTTTACAGTAAAAACGATCAACTTATTCAACGGTACACAATGGCAGTTTGGAACAATTATTCACAACGAGTCTAGCTGCATAGAGTCTAACAGAGTACACTATAATAAATGTCAGAAGTCTACAGAGAGAGAGAGAGAGAGAGAACGTGAGTGTGTGTGTGTGTGTTTTGTTAAGTCTACAACGAGCACTTTGAAATCTACGAGTTTCATTTGTATTGTTCTAGTCTTGCACAGTCGGAATGCTTTATTAGTATAGAGTTAATTATTAAATTGTACATTTTGTACAAGTCTACAAGATGTGGGTCAATCGATGTGGCTCTCTGCATAATCAGAAGTTAATTCTTCTCTGATCCTTGTTCAATTTTTAATGGAGGAATGCATGCTGGACCGCAGGATTCATTACATGAAATGTCTAAGGATTCCGCACACGAGGCGTACGATAATTATTAGCGTCCGTTGTAAAGACGATTCTATAGTCTTATATTGTTCGTAGAAAAATAATCAATTATACATCAAGGAGACTTTACAATGTAATGCAAAAGTCAAAAGTAATTAAGTCAGAAGTCAGCAATATATAAGAATAGAAGTGTAACTTGCAAATTACATTTTTTTCTAAATTGCTTACAATGTTACAATTGTGTGGTGTGTGTATTTGTGCAATAAAACGGAATGAGTTAAATAAAGGTCCTAAAGTATTATTTCGATTGGATTTAAAATAAGACAACGTGATGAGTCTTTAATAATTACTCAAAAACTCAATTTTTTCGTAATCATTGGGGCCCGCAGATTTCCTAAACTTCGGTGAGTATTCTGTTCGGTGATGATTATTTGAAGACGAGCTTCCTCCTCCAGACGATGAATAGTTAAGGGTTCTGTACGCTTGGAGGGGGACTGTAGGGTCCAATACTGGCATGTCCAAGAGTGTCTCGACTCTATCTGAGCCTACAAAAGTGATGGGGGAAAATCTAACACGATTCGGTGGATGATTTGTGGATGAAGGATGAGTAGAAGTAGGTGCAACTTGAGAATTGACGCTTGTCAAAGACGAGTCTTTAGCTGAGATGTAGCTGCTGTCTTCACTCAGGCTGCTGTCTGGAGGAGTTTCAATATTTGTGAGGGTTCCAGATTCGCCCCAGCTGTAAGTAGACCCTGATCTTGAACTTCCACCGCCGCCTCCAGGACTTGTATTGTTGGTATTATTGGTGTAAGTGTAATTGTACTTTTTTAGACTTGAGCGCAAAGGCTTCGGCAGCTCCAGCGTCATGGGCCGTTCTGTCGAAGAGGAATTCAGAGAGCCTCCGCTGTCAGTAGAGTTCTTACGGGCATTTCGAACTGGAGTTGAATTGGGTGTGGCGCTTGAAGGTCCCCCAGAAGATGTTGACCCTCGAAATTCGTAGTTTTTATCGTACAAGGGTAACCTGAGAATTCACGAATTCATAAAGGTTAATTGGAATCCTTCCTTTCTTCACACTCATAATCAACTTTAAATGTCAAGCGAAAGAATTATTATTATTATAACTACAATTACCTGTGATGAATTTGGCTAGACGGCCTATTTTCAACTCTGACTTCGTGTTCCTCATAAGTGGGATTATTGATGATTGTAGGAACTGAAGTGCTCATAAGAGACGGCCCTGCAGTGCCACTGCTTCCGTTCGTTCGACTTGTACTGTTAGAGAATAAGTTGGAAGACCCGTGTCTCGAAGGAGTCCTTGGATTTGTGCTCGTAGAACTGGAGATAGAGCTGCTGGGGTTTGTGTCATGATATCCTCCGTGGTATCCACTTTCTCCGCTGCCACTTCCTAACTGTCGCGTAGGCGTCACATCAGGATAAAGGAAAGCAGACTTTTCATTGTTGAAAGAAGTTGTTTCTGGGCTGAAGTCTTCCATGCTACTGCCATAGTGTAAGGGATTGTGATAGAGGAAAGGTTGCTGCGAATCTTCTTCTGTACGAAGATGATTTCTGACTAGATTGTTTGATGGTTCGCCATAAACCGATTGCATGTTCATGGAAGACGAAGAATGTCGACTGGGCTGGTAGTGCTGGTGATTATGATGGTGATTTGATGAATAATAAGAAGAGTTTCCAGTATTCCCAGATGACCTTCCTCCACCTTGGAACACTGGATAAAGATATTGGTCAGTCACACTGGGATTTGGGTTGGAATGAGGTCGTCTAAACGGACTGTCACTTGTCGTAGGGTTATTTCTCATCTGATGGAACGACGGGGGGTGTGGATGTTGCTGCATCTCTTCTATTGTGTAGTGAGACGGAGAGTCGTGAAGAACAAGAGAATCCATTGAAACTAACGCTCCAGATTCTGTTACGTAGTAAGCCTAAATAACACACACATGACACAAGGTAAGTAGCAGCCACAAATCACACAAACAACAAACGGTTATTTAAGCATCGTCAATTAAGGTTGGCTCAAAAGACTACTGATCATCATTATCAAGTCTCTCTCTCCGCCACAATGTGCACAAATTAGAGTTAAGAGGAAGAATCGTTAATAAATGTATGCAAGCAAACTTTAGTTTAATTATTTTCTTGTTGCCAGTTTAGCTGTTGTTGGCTTCTGATGAATGAATGCAATAAATCGTAAAAAGCAGGGAAAAAAAATGATTACAACTTAAACCGTCTTAAACCAAAACCAATTTTAATACACACTTATATTCTTCATGAAAAACTTGTCCAGTTGCATCAAGTTAGCAAATGGCTGACTATTTCTAAGGTACATGAAACTGTTTCTGACTTCTATCACACAAATAATAAACTCCCGTGTAAACTATTAGATTATATATTTAAAATTTAAGTCATAATTGTCCACAAGACTAGAAATAAAACAAGTTGCTGGTCACGCACTCACTCATTTGGTTTTCAAACACACATTAAAAGTGTTTATGTACAAAAATATACAAATTGAAGACATAATGATATCAGAACAATTATAACAATATAATAATATAACTTTGGTTGAAGATAAAATAAACCTAATGGACTTAAAGAATAAGTTTTAAGTTGTAGTTTGTTCGTGATTGTTTATTAGTCAGTAAGTCGAGTGTACGAGGCTCCATTTTTGTTGTTCGATGAGTTAGAAACGCTACTTCGTTTCCGTCGGTATTGGTAAACACTTCCAGGAAGGCTAACATTGTCTCCTATTGGGGAAGTCCTGTCTCTTCGGTGGCAAATGACCGAGGACGCTACGGAACACAGTCGGGACTTTGTCTTTCCTTTCTGTGTCTTTATTTTGGAAATTGTCTAAATGGCGAATGGAAAAATAAGAAATAATAAAATGATTAAAAAAGCGAAAGAAAAACCAAACCAGAAGAAAAAATGAGATATACCGAACCCGGTGTTAATAATAATAAAAAATGAAAGTCGAGAGACTAATACTGACGAAGTGTCTGCAAAGAAATGTGAATATTTCTTACCTCAGGTTCTGCGAACTTTTGTCGGTTTGTAGACAGAACAGAGTTGGTTCTATTAGGCGTTGAAGACGCGTTGGCAGCAGGAACTTGTAAATGCGAAACAACATGGTGACCTCTCATACCATGATGACCTTGTCTAATAGGCTCGTTCGGAATGTTACTGGCAATAAATGGATTCGTAGACGCCACGTGTTGTTGGTCAAAAGCAGAGTCTCCTGCAAGGCCTAAATTAACTAAGGCTGGTCGATAGTGACGAGTGTGACCGTGATATGTATTGTGGGGATATCCAGAAGGTGACGATGATGAGACCAAAGCTGCAGGAGCTGAACTCATTGCTAATCCTTCCCCATAGTCAATTTCACTTTCACCATCGCCAAATCCGTTGTTATGAAATCCTCCTACAACTTGTCCTTCAGACTCACCAGCATTTCTGTGCAAATAAATGTATAAGCCATGGTTAGTAAGTTAAAAGAGATTCTGAGATAATTTCCATATACTTACAATGATTGTGCTTGAGTCTTTGTAGTTGCTTTTCGGACATCAAATCCTGCAGCTATACTTGCAAGCAGTGCAGCAGCATTGTATAATCCAGACTGAATGAATGACAATTTGTTCCCTCTTCTATTACTGCTTTCAGTGTTACTGTTAGAAGAAGCAGCAAACATCCCTGGAAGTGATATGAGGGGGACTCCTCCAGCGGGTCTATTAGGATTTGTTTGATCTGGAAACAATAAATGTCAAATTAATTTAACTTAAATTATACTGGAATATTTTTTAGGGGGAAACCCTTATATGAGCGGTACATGAATCTTAAGAACAAAATACACTTCCAGCAGAGTAAATATCTCTGGACGAAACAAAGCAACGAGTAGAAGATAAAGGGAAAGTACGGAGAAAGGGAATTCTTACATGGAAGACATTCTTCAGAATGAGCGGCTGCATGTTAAGAATAAGGAAGGAAACACACACACACACGTACACATTAAGTATTCATGAAGTCTAAATGAAGCTTGGGACTTTTGTTTCGGTATACAAAACTCACCTATATCTTGCAAGCCTCCTACTATCTGACCGTTTGTCTTTTGCGACTTTTCCAGATTGGGTGCACTTTTGCTCCACCGTTTGGGCGAGTCTTGGACCTTATTGATGATCTGTCCACGTTCTCGTTGGTGAATTGTGCTGGGACCCCAAGTTTTTCCTTTAAGTCCATCAGGCGCTACTACGAAACACACATAGAAGAATCAACATGAGAATATCTTCCTTGATTTCAATACAAACTTCATTCCAGAAGCATTAGAAATGTATCTTATATAAGTTCTCTGACAACGTACAAACATATGCCCGTAACTGGCCGATCCTCGGGGAACCCGGTGGGGTTTCCGGACTGGAAAAACTTGTAAGACGGCTCTTCACATCCGCTGGCTGAACAGTAAGGGTATGTCGGAAATCTGAAATAAATCAAGAACCATTTTCATCACGTTTTTGTTCAGATTTCTTTGAGATAATACACAAGCCATCATTAAGAAAGTAATCAACCCTTTCACAAATGAAACAACGGGGGAGAGAAAGTGATGTACATTGTTCTTGCCACGAAGCGCGCAGTAGTAGTAATTATCATAAGAGTTCTCGTGGGCAATAAATCACAAAAAGTTATTCAATATTTCCCAAAAGATGACACTTCACTTGGCAAAAGACAAGTTCAACTGTACTCAACGCATGAAATGAATTTTGGTGACAATCCAACCACAAGCACATAAATATGTATCGGTTTCTGGGGGTTTCTTTCCCCACGGGTGAAAGGCTGAACGAGTATCCACTCATTCATGTATACGAGAGTAATCCCAGACCCAAAACATAGCCAGACCACCACCGCGAACTCTACTTTCCGAAAAGCTATCATCAATCATTCTTTCACAAGTAGGAGAGCTAGAGCCTGAAAAAACCCCCCGAATTATCCGAACTGTCACAAGATGTGAAGTATTTCCTCCTTTCGAAGCATCTCGCACACGCAGAGCTCTGTCTGCTGTGTGAGTAGTAGGTATGAAAAATTAAAGACTCGCACAGCAACTTTCTATGGATCTGGATTTTGCACTTTGTTACTTTCTCCTTTCCCTTGCTGTGCTACGTGTAAGCACAAATGTAGAATTAAAAATGTCTACAGTTCAACTTTTAATACCCTTAAGTACTTTTCTAGTGGAAGTCTAGAGACTTGAGCGAGTGAGAGTCCTTTACTTTGGCCTTTTTACTTTTTGTATTACACTGCAATCGATCGGATCTACTTTTGCGATTAGAATGTAGAATAATGTAAAAGCTGCTTTAGCTAGACGTTAATATACGGAGGAAGTAGAGCACGCTCAAAGAGAGAGAGAGTTCAATAATTGCTGTACATCGACTTTAATTTGTGTTCGTCATAATCCTCTCGTTCCTTTTTACGGAATGATGGAGACTATAAAAGCGAGATAAGCAAAATGGACTAATGAAGACTGAGCAGGGAACACCAAGAGAAATGACGAGTAAAAAGAACTACTAACGCTGCTGAACGCTGAATGACTTGAACAGAACATTTTTAGTTTCACACATGAAAACCCTTGAGCAGCTTACACTTTCTATCTCTCTCCTCCTTTTCAGACCAACACAGACTACGACTTTCTCACACAAAAGATCGGAAAGAGTTCTCATCTCTCGTAGATTTTGAAAAGGATAAATCTTTGACTGTTCAATTTAAACGTCTACAATTGGTCGCGAAGAATCAGCTCGTGCATGAACTCGAAAGGTATTATGTGTATTATATATTGGAAGGCAGAAATCATTCGTGTTTAGTGTCACTTTGATTTTTAGACTTTTGGGATATTCGAATACTAAGACGTTGATCTACACAATCTACTTCGACGTGGCTAGTAAGGCTATTCAGCTGAGTTGGGTACAATTTCCTAAGACGGGTAGCTTAAAATGAAGTGAAGTGGAGTTAACAGAGTAAATTCAGTACCAGAAGGCATGCTGATGATGTTCCCAGCTTCTTTCTTATTGAGCATTTTCTGTCGGAACTTCCCCTTGCGTTTCTTCGGTGTCGGCCTTGGTCCTGGAGGATTCCCTTGTTGGAGCAGCACTACAATTTCTCTAGCCAACAAATTCTGCTCTCTTTCTTCCAACTCTCGTTCTTTCTGACGTAAATTCTCCTCCATCATTTTTTGGATAGTTTTCTTCTTTTGCAGTTCTTCTTCCCGATTTACCAGTTCCTGTTTGCAATATAACAAGAAAACTGATCAGTATACATCACACAAGTCAGGTTACAAAGCAAAAGGTTTCGTCTTTGACATTCTACGATGATGGTCGGTGTCAGAAGGAAATCTCGTCTAGTTTTTAATACTCATATAGTTCTACATAAAAAAGCCTGTCTCTTTCTACAGATTTCAGTAAGCTCTGTTTGTGAAAGCAAATCCTAGAAATTGAAAGGTGAACTTGAAAGCGGAACAAAGTAAGAAGAAATCTATTGTGAAGAAGATGAATCTTCATGGGATTTTTTTTGCTGCTAATGTATCTGATTCTACCTTTTTAAATCAAAGAAAACCTTCCATTGATAATGATACACTGGTGAATGATTTGCTTAAGATGTTCTTATTGTCGATTCATGTTTTTTGTGTTCGTCTTTTGTAATTCAATGGAAACCTGAGAAGTACATAGTAAGCTGTGTGAGATTAGAATCAGAAAGGATGAGAGAATACTTCGTAAGACGCTTTGTAATCTCAACAACAATACAATACATAAGATCAAAAGAAACATCAAATTCCATTAAAAAGATATCCTGGGAAAGTAGCGACACGATACGATGGAACAGACAAAAGAAAGCACGGAAGAAGAATGCCTGGAAAAATTTCATTTCCGTTCCGTTCGTAGTTTAGTTGGCATCAACATTTTGATGGAAAACTCAAAATCTTCCTTACCTCTTCTTTTATCCGCATTTCATGGAGCATCTCGTTAATTTCAACCTTCCACGTTTCCTGCATTGTATGGAAACTTTGATGGTACACGAAAGCAGAGTTTGAGATTTTCAGGAGGTCTTCTATAATTTCACCAAAGGAAGGACGGAGATGCGGATCGGGGTTCCAACAGGCTGGAATAAAGAAACATACGAAGCACATTATTATACCGAGCCTGTCGGATGTAAAATGAATTTGTTCATGTCATATTGTTGTCAAACTGTGAATCAAAACATCAAACGATTTCCTCCGTGTTTACTCTGTGATTTATATTGTACGCATTTCGTTCACTACAATCGCTATCTCATAAAATGAAACGCAACTGCAAGTTATTTCCCGATTTACATAAGCCAAGAAACATTACATATTTGAAGTATGTTTCTTTTTAAATGATTTACGTTCAATTGAATCTGAACCAAAAGAAGAAACGGTGTAAAAACTTTTGTTTGAACAAATCTGCTCATTCAAACTACAGAACGAAGCTTCATCTGTTGTTCCTGTTATTCCTAAAATCGCGTGAATTCTTCTATCTATCGAAGTATGTAACCACGAGAATCCTCATCGCCTCATTCCACAAGGCACACAAAATACTAAAACACAATGGACAGGGCCCAAAGGAAATATTCTTTTGTCAAAGCTTTCCAATTCCAATTTGATTTAAAGAACAATGCTCGAGGAAATCAGACAAACAGCGGCAATCAAACAATTCCACATCCGTCTACACCACCCCCATTGCCAATATAAAAGAGAGAAATGAACACAAAGCTTAAGTCCACATGAAGAGCCGTTTGTCTCAACGAAAGTACCTTGAAGCCAAACCTGATGTGATATCGATTGACTTTACTACACACTACCACCAGAAGGCAACCGGTTTGCGTCGTAATCAAATCACTTTACTCGTCTTATAAATATTTTTACATCCGGATCATTGTACTACTACATGTATAGGAAAGAAGAAGAGAGAGTCAAAGATATATGCATGCTTAGCATATCTGTCCGTTGTGGAATGAAGGAACTTTCTCCCAGTGAAATATACACAGACATTTCATCCATGCCCGAAGGGAACTTAAATTCTCTCCTTGGTATATCACTGACAATTCTGAAGGAGAAGATCCATCGACGGTGCAAACAACAAACTGTCTCTTCTGACTCTTCACATTTCAGTGTGAGATAGGCCGTATATATATATTACATAAATATCCTGTCTTCGCAGTAGAAAGGAGACAGGCGAACACAAAATATGTAAGGACGTGGACGAAGGAAGACTACCAAAAGCTCGTTAGCATATGCTTTCTATTACACTCGAGTTTCAAAACCATTTTCGTATCAGGCGAATACATAAAATCCAGTTAGGAAATGAAATCGACTTGCTGGAGCAACCAACCACCCGTGACACTTTTTGTGGCAAGATTTCCACGGAACCTTATTCCCCATCCAATTATTCAAACAGCTCGTCCCCAAACTTCAAATGATCTTATAAATAGCATTGCGTATTTCCATTTCCTGCAAAGCCGCACACACACACACACAACACACACCCTGCTGCCCTTCCTTCCTATTTTGATATCCTTTCATCCGAAGAAAAGACAAACTTATCGGAGAACAGATTATAGTGGCTGAGCCCCAGTCGACGTGTACGTGGAGGTATCCACAGAGTTTTAATACTCTTCTTGGTCCTTTGCATTCACATGTACGACAACTTCTCACGCAAGACTATTAATGATGGTTGCTTCATGAAATACTTCACTGCAGCAAAGGAGAACTACAGATAAGAAGAGATAATGCTTAATGAAAGTATAATGGAATGTTAGTCTTAGTTTAAGTAGTGACGACGGAAGTTTTAAGGTAGAATCAAAGAGTTTAAACTGACTCTCTTCAGTTAAAGAGTAAAAGGCTTCTCTCCTGTGTAAAGAGATAGCCTTGATGAATTCAGATTCACCGAGAGAATCGAATAGGAGCTCCTCTGTGTGTACCATCTCATTCAATTAAGGGGAATAGGTTATGATAAAAGCTATTCGGCTTCTCTTACACACGGGACTAAAAGACGAGTAAGACTAGTAGAAGTAAACGCGTAAGGAAAGATGAAAGTTGGGAATGGGAACTACCTCAGAACCATTCAAGCTTTAATTAAATTGAGCCAGCTACTAGTCTACAGAAACTCTTGGTGAAACATTATCTTCCCAGTGAGCTTTTCCTTTTTTTGCTCTTACCTTTCCTATATATGCTTTCTCTGGAACATTTATGCATTTTGGCTAGGCCGAGACTAATAATGTCGAATGTGTGCAACTCAAATGAAGAAGGCTTGAGCGTTTACATATATTATGCTGAGTGTACAAATTATTTTAATTTTCTACATGTGAACAAGCGGCACGTGGCACGTGTGCACTGCAGATAAAATATTCTAGCTGTCTCCTAAACAGAAAGAGATTTACTGCTTGCACAAGAGTGGCCGGGTGTTTCACTTTCTCATATGGAAAGACAATCACTTAAGTAATTCGAGTGTTTCTGGTTTCAAAGTTTTCATTTTCGTAGTGTCAACTGCATAAACCGAGAAAGAAAATAGAAAACTGTTTCTTAACCGATAACGTTATCACTTTATCTTAAGTTGCAGTATAATGGCTCCCCTATTTCTTGGGCTTAATGTACTGGAAAATCAAAGTTTGCTATAATAATATATTATCCCCCTCTCTTACGATATACGCTATATTCTGTGTGCACTGTACACGCAGCCAATTTGTGTAACTCCAGACTAATTTATACACAAAGCTAATCGTTACGTGAAGTAAATCTTGGTGGTTAGTAGCATTATTCTATCTCTGGGGATACTGTGGGGTCATGAGATTTCCTGGTTTTTCAAGATCTACACGTGCTACGTACGGTATTTTTCAGACTGTTTCTGCGGGAGGCCCTTCGGAATTTCACTAAAATTCTGTAAGTCTCTAAAGAATAATAACGAGTACTTATCAACGCTTACTTGACGGGTTGTGATATTCGCGTGCGCATTTGAGCGCCTCTGTTTCCCTTGTTCGTAAAGAAGTTTAGGATGACATGAAATGTCTACGATGAGCAGGACTCTCTGCAGTGAGAATGCTTGTGTGAATGCAAACGGGCTATTTCAATCGATAAGTCCACATTTGTATGCAATTAGAAGAGAAAATAAATTGAGTGTTTACTCATCAAGACCATTCAAAACTGTGATGATGTCTCTCTAGAGGGTCTCCCTTCTCTTTTTCCCGAGGTTCGTGTTCTACCTGAGGTTTCCTGCCAATGGTTTTTGCATGGACTACGAAAGTACGAAGCCAGGATCTCACACATGTAATATTTACTACATAACGAGCTTGGGAAAGTTCATGAAGCCAATTACTTTCTCTGTAAGAGTTCCTAGGGCAAAATTAACTGCGTCTAATAACATTCACTTGAACCACAAGTGCTTCGCAGAGTTTGCACTCTTGTGTTAAAGTTTCAAAATGACAACAACGCAACACGGAACTTCTCCTGGATGAGAAAGAGAGAGAGAATGTAGTAGGGTCCCTACGTGTGGCTGTCTTTCATTCCTTGGGTATCCAGTAGATAATAAATGGATGCAATTTACAGACAAGCAGTTGGAGAGGAACTGGTGGAGCCTCTGACATTAATAGCATTGGAAATGAAAAGCTGGCGAGTTGTTAGTTTATGAGAGTCAAGTGAAAGCGCAAGGAACAAACGAGAAAGCCGGGCTTCATGGAGAAAACTGAGAATTGTTTGAGTAGAAAAGACCCCTCCAGTTTGTACTTTAAGTGATAAGATTTTCTCATTCACGTATCCTATCTGTTTGTCAGATTATTCGGAGGAAAGTTTTAATGATACTTTGGTGACACCATCATCAACACGAGCCGTGCCCCCAATAAAGAATAATATACTTTCTACCAGCAAGGTACAGAATGATTTAGTTAGTTAGTTGTTGGTTTACTTGAGATTCAGATCTTTATTTCTTCTTCATATTATACACACAAAATTCGCTGCAAGTTGTAAGTGTTTGTTTGGGGTTGAGTTCTTCTAATGATGAAAGCAGTAAAAAGTTTGTGTGTGAGCTTCAGGGGCAAAACATTTATCCAGCCGGGTTTCTTTTCTTTATCCTTCGAAGCTTAAGCATTAGCTCGTAGTAGAAGTAGAAACGGATACAAAAAAAAACTGGTGAAGTGGAATCAACCGTCCTTCTTACTAGTTCTTGCACAGAGAGAGACGGATTTGAGTCAACTAGCAGCAAACCACAAATAAGCATCCGGAGGAACTTCATCAGAGAGTGACTGTGTGAGCGAGGTGTTTAACCACACACACGAACAAAAGGCAATCAAGAAGTATCCCAAAAACTTTGAAAAGTTTGCCTAGCATTCAAGACAAACTTCTAATCAACACTGACTGTGAAGAGAAAGCTTAAATAAGAAGCTTAACAGCCTTTATGTCCGGAACAAATAAAAACTTCCTTGCGAGTCCTTCGCGTTTCTTATTATTCCTTGAACAAAAGAGAAAGAGAGACACACACACACATACACTTTCTATCAAGGAAGAACATACGATGAAAGGAGATTGATTGTCCAGGTTTTGAGGAACATTTGTAACGACTTAAGTTCTTCAAGCGGAATCTATATGTATAGTATATTTCTGTACAGACAACAGAAGAAAAATAAAATGGAAAGTAACTCTGACTAGCAACGCGAGTATTTCTGAAGAGATTAAAAGACTGTTTGCCTGGAATTGGTATTGTTGTTAAAGGATGAACGAACGTAAACTCTCAAATTAGTTTGTTGTCTGTCTATTCACCCTACGCAAATAGTATTAAAGTTGTACAAAACTTGGAAATCTACTTGTAAACGGTCTATATACAAGTTGGAAGTTTCGAATGCATAGAAAGCTTTGTATTTCCCAGCTAGCAATAAATTCGTCGTGTTTCTTGAGCGATTTACAGAGTTCTATACCGCTCTTTTGTAATACATAAGCTTAGTAGTGTTTTAGAAGGACGTTAACGTTAATAGGAAGTGAATTTTTGGTGCTTTGCTTTGTATTATATTTCTCCTGCGTCAACAGATTTTGAACGAACGTGGACGGAAGGCGACAGCAAAGACCAGAACATAACTGCTGCTGTATCTTGTAGGGAAGGCATTTTATTGTCATTCTGGTCTTTCTGTTCCGTCGTGAAGGAAGATAGCGAAACCTTGGCCCGACACTGTCATGTTGATATTAGAGTGAGGAGTGAGTACTTTTTTCTCTTAAATGGCTCAATTTTACCCGTCAAGACAACTTAAGTTGTCTTTCTAGTTGTGGATGAACATAAACCCCATAAAACAAGAAAGTGATATTGCTTGTCCTGGATGAGCATAAAAAGCTCGAGTTTTCTCCATTGAGCAGCAAGTAAATCGGGTATACAATGTTCAGCAGTGTATTCTTTCTAGAGCGAGCGAGTTAAGCTTGTCCAAAGAGAAATGACACTTCAAGCAGTCCAAGTAGAAGCTTGTCTAGGTAAATCTAAAATCTACGAAATTGGGTAGCTATAGACGGAAACACATACGGACTTTCTTCTTCTTCTTTGGTTCGCTCAGCTGCAATATCCTCCTTCCCTCTTATTACACTAACACTGCGACGACGATGTCACACTTTTACTTTGCCCATTCTCGCGTATAATATTACATAGCATAGCTAAGACCCTGAGCTAGTGTTAAGCATACGGCTGGGAACCGAAATCGGGAGTAACAGAGACAGAGACCAGAAAACGGAAAAGTTAAGGGCAAAAAGACCGAAGCAGCAACTGCAATCACCTTCCATCCGCCAGTCCGAATTACTTCCGCCATTAAATTTTGTCTCGTACTTTACACACGACCTCGTATTGACGGAAGAGGGTCGTATTACGTCATTTCACCGGAGTGAATCATGGAATTTAGTATACTGGACGATTATCTACACAGTCCTTTGAGAGTTCTGTCAGTTTTTCATAATGTGTTTATCTGTATGACCTACAATCAAGCCAAACAGACTTGGAGACTGCCAATGGTCAAATAAAGTGGACTGCCTATTGTGTATGGCATTGTAAGTTAGTTTGATGAGTCTTTTCACTACCATAAATAGAGCCTGCATCGTTCTATTACTCATCAATCAAAATCGTCTGTTGCAAGTACTTACAAGTATCATATATTTATACCACGTTATCAATACGATGAAGAGCGGAGCAGTGGCACCCTCAAATATTATAAAGCATATTGATTAGCTATTCTGGAGCAAATAATCATCTGTCCCCTAGATCTATGTGAAGTTGCTACACTTGACGTAAAGGTAATTTAGCAGTACAAGTCTTACAATTTCAAACAGTCAAGTGTGAGTTGAGATTCACTTATGAGCATTGGAGTCTTTAAGAGTTTATCACAGTTTCCTATGGACATGATTTGGAACACATTCTCTGATTAGTTATATATTGATAGAGCAAATATGAGAGAGGAGGAATGTTATCAAGTTATGATTGAGCCGTACCGACTCCTCCGTCATCCTTGCTTTTGTTTGGATTGCTTGATTTACTAATGAAAGAAGCATTACACAGTGAGATTGAGTGGATGAAACAGCCATACAATAAATCCACGGCCAAATGACAGCTTTACACTTGAAGGCTTTCATAATTCATATTTCATGTCCTCACACCAAAACCCTAATTTATCCCTACCCCATTCATTAGTCTTCTCAAATGAAGGAAACTTAGCATACTTGTAACCACAATTTACATTGTGTACTAAACTTATTTTGGTTGCGTAGAGTGTCGAAACACAACCAAGTATTTATGATGAAGTGTGGTTATCACCAAAATAACAAATATTATTCATTTGTTCTGATTTTGACTGCAGCAAGACAATCAACGGGAATGTTGACTTGTGGCTGATGTTTGTATACAGTGTAAACATGCATTGTGAATTGTGATATTGTTTTCCTTCCTTCCATTTTAAAATGAAATCTCATTAAGTTCTATTGACGTTATCAACTCCTTATTGATTGAGAGTCGAGAAGTTGACATAACTCTCATTGAAGCGACTTCAAGTTAACAATAATGTTAACTGGAAAATATTGATTACTTGTAGAAAAATGCTGCTTACAAGAAAGAATTTTATGAATCATCACATAATTATTGTTCTAGATTTAGTCCAGTCATACTTTCAGATACAATTAAAGAAACGCATGCACGACGTCACTGGGAAGTGTTATGAGCGAAGACTACAACTAAGTGATAAACTTATCTCCAAGCTTGAACCTTCCTGACTCATACGCAAATAGAAATTTTAAAGTTTGATCGCATGCAACGAGTTTTGAAAGAATGCGGAATGCTGTGAGAGTGTTCCAGAAGAATGAAAGTTACACGTTACAACTCACGTGGAGAAAATATTTGAAAGAAAAACATAGGAAGTGTTCTGGGGATGTGCCAAAAAATGCGAAGAAGTTGTTCTTCCTGGAGAGTGTCAGTTAATGTGACATGAAGGAACATAATTAGCAGAGAATGTGCTAAAAGTAGTGTAACACAATGTTGTTAGCGCACCTTTGACTCTTTCGTTCACTGACGATTTGATGGTGTATTAAGTATTAATTTCAAATTCAATTATCGCTGCCTTCAACTTTAATTGCCTTTTGGTTCTACACAATTTCCTCCCGTTCACAGTTAAGTTCCAACATGCATTCAATGAGTATTAATAAAAAAGGCTCACAGCTTTTCATAAACTTCGTCGCTATTTCCTTATTGCACACATCGCCTTCCATATGAAGTCCTTTTATTACCGACCAGCAATCTACTTTTTTCTGCATTACTTTCTTGAAACTCTGCACACGTTGGAGTTTTGAGTGTCAGTAAATCGTAGATCGATAACATTTCTGATGATAACCAAGGACGGCGGAAAAATGGTGGCTTGTACTGTAAGAATCTGTATTTACTAACTCAGAGGACTTTTGACATTCCAGAAGCACTAAGCGATTTCCTTCGTTCATTCAACCCACCAGCATGCACCATGGATGGTGATGCGATAAGTGTAATATAAATGAAGAGAGTTTGCTCATACTATTCACCCTTCTGTACGTTATAGAGTTAGTAATATCATATGGATTTCTTTTTTATATTATGAACGCATATACTTTCTTTATCCTAAGACTACCGAGATAATAGCTTGTTCTTCACAAGATTGTCTATGGACTGATAAATACTCGAATTGGAGCATGGATTCGAAGGAAGAGGAACATGGGACAGAAGACTGTTACTAAGCATGTATCAATATAACCCTTTCGTTCTGAGTTTAATAGGCGACTACCAAATATCATATTACGCGACACTGCTAGTGGTTCATTTCTTCCAAATCCCCGTCGTAAAGGCTTTTAAATCCAATTCGTAAATCCAAGAATAAATGGATGTTCATGACAAGAATAAAACCAAATTGGTGGGGAGTGTGCAGGGAGGTGTGTGAAAGGCCTGAAGTCTGGAGAAAAAGTGTTTGAGGAGAGAAGAAATGGGACAATCATTATTATTTTCTTACATAGTTTGTACTTAGGAGGAGTTGAATTAATGGATTAAATACCAGTAGCGTAAAAATGTCACGTTCAAAGACGCTTAAGGCTTACCTTCCATAAGATCGCACCAAGCCTTAGGACAAGTTTTGGGAGTGGGCAGTGTCAATTTGTTCTGAGCTACTCCATATGCTACTGCAAATGGTTCCATTCCTTTGTACGGGGTTTCTCCAGTAAGCAATTCCCAAAGGAGAACTCCATAACTGTAAAGATATAATCAAACATCCATTTACTTCAAATTCTTTCACATATATACATCTTCGTTTTATGTTTGTGTGCATCAAAATTCCTGTCTCCTTAAAACTCCTGCATGATAATATACACTTTACACACATGTACTCCTATGAAAGCTCTCTTCTTTACACACATTAGCTAAAATTACAGAGCAACATAGTTTAAGCTACAAAATATAACACTCTTTTACAATCTCGCATATCATTTACCATAATACTCTGCATTTCATATTATACGATGATGTTTCGCGTCTTTCATATCTGAGAGTTTCGCAAATGTTCGCATTTTTCCTGGAATGTTATTCTTTAACGGAGCTTAAGCGACAACTAAAGGGATCTTATGTCTGAGCTTCTCTGTAAAACCATGTGACCCAACGGGATAGGTTCCTACAAATGTGTTTCACGGAGACAATGTATTGTGACATTACTTACTATCATGTGTCTCATAAGTTTTAACATGATTATTTCACTCTAGAAGATAACGTATAAGTGTAAATAAGTCTAGGTATAATCTAAATGTGGATCATTAGAAAATTGTGCTTTCATCATTGCTCAAAATTACGCATTGTACAACAATGAAATGTGTAGAAACGCTGACAGGATATTTATAATTGTACTCATTTTACAAGTTGATTAAATGTTGAATGTCAGCATGCAATTAAGTTGTAGCAATTAAAATTAATTAGTATTATTATTATCGTTCTCAATGTGTCCTGTAAAACTTGTTCCTTGTAAAGTATGCATATCATTTTGGCTTATTTGGGTGCAGAGTAGTTTTTGAATTCCTTAATTTGTGACTAGCATTTACTCGTAATAAAATCTTTTCTGCAAGTGATCTCACATAACCCATTACGCGTCAGTGTAGCAGCTAGCAGATGTTTGCTTCGTAGACATACAGACGTACTTATTGCGAGGAGAAATCGGAGAATGGCATTCATTTTTTATCCAAGTGAAAGTACAAGACCATATCAAACTCTGCTTAGTTCAGCCAACCATGAAATGTTATTTGGAGGCTTGAACACTTGAACTGTTCCTGAGTTTGTATTCTTTTCTTGGAATACAAAGTTCGACTTGTATAAAAACTGCGACGCATACAGCAACCCTCACAACCATATTGTACTTTATCTTGACACTGGCGTCAACTAGGCGCGTTCCTAATCTTCGTGTGCGAATTCTTACACACATACACAAAAAACGCAGTACGAACAAGAGGCAATACATAAATGCTGAAAGGAAGTCAGAGTCAAATCAACCGGAAGTAAGAGGCCAGCTTGCAAGATTGATACAAACTACCCATTGGCACTAGGACAAATTAACACAGAACAGCAGTACCAAACAAAAACTTGTGTCAACTGAGTTGCCTACTGCAAAAACTATTAAAGGAAAAGTCTTTAGTGTTAAGCGAAAGGAAATGCGATTCAGATGAGTTGAAACAGTAAATGCGAGTTCTTCTTTACTTCCTCAGTATCTTAGAGCAAAGATTTTAAGTCAGTGACATAAGTTGGAGGATACCATATGCAAGTTATTGCTGTGACTTTTAAGAATCTCTTAGAATTGAAGAAAACACAACATGTTCTATCTTCCTTTGTGATATGTTCATTAATTTCTCGACTTAGCTTCGGAATATTTCTTTGAAATTCAGAAACAAATCCCGAAAGTCTTATTTTCATTTTATTTTAGCTTTGTTGCTGATATAACGTTACATACATAATGTATAACAGCATAGAGCATTCATAGTCCCTATATGTCGTTCTTCTTATCTTTATGTATAACATTAATGCAGGATGCTACACTCTCCTAAAAATTCTTAGATGAGATCTTCATTCCCTTTTCTTCCTTTTGAAGTGAATCTTCTTTGACGAAGGCCATTATTATCTCTAAAAAGGAATAAAAGCTTAATGTACTTTGGTCACAAGTGCTTGCAAAGCGCAAATCTGTCCAGCTGCTTTGGTTGTTGGGAATAGGAATTTCACGCGAGGATGTCTAAAAGAGAGACAGAACGATGCAATCAATAGCAAAGAAAGGAACAGAGCTGAGAGCCAGACATACTTGGAATATAGAATTTAAGACTGACGCTCACACCCTTTTGAACTTGGAGAAGAAAAAGACTTTAATAATTTTCGCATTTACTACTTAATCCAACTCACAATTCGTTCTTGTATCTTATCTCTCATTCTCTTTGGTGTGATGAAGTGCGAGCACAATACAATTCTACACATGGTTTGAATCACAATGGTTTTGAGTCGACATGACTTGACTCCAATCTAGAATAAGTCTGCAACTTCCACCATAGCGAAAGATATTATTTAGCAGACTATACCGTATAGATGCACGTGTGTGCTTGGGAACATGCTTGATGAAAGAGTTGGAAGAGAAAGCTAGAGCTCTTCTATTCTTATGACTCCACATAGATAGATATATATACCCATTCCGGTGAACTATATATGAAATAGGAGCTAGGAGCGCACATAAGCCGTGTAAAATGTATCATCATCAGTGAAAATATACGAGTAAAAACATATCTGGACGTGGCGAAGGAAGATGAAAGCGTACACAAGCGTGTAATACACTTTCACTAGTTCATACTTACACTCTCGAGTCTCACTCACTTTCAACTTCTCACGCGAGTCAAATCATCCTTTCTTCAGTAAATATACTTACACATAGTGAGCACAGTGTGTGTTCAAGACACGGAATCCAGGAGAGTACAAGTCAACGCGACTAGAGTAGCTTTCTCTTTCTCTTGTAACTTTCACCGAAGCTGAACGAAAAGATACTTTATACGAGTTTCTAGTCACACACGAAACTAGATTCACCTCATGTTCTTTTCATCTGTTATTATAACTTCCATCCATCTTTCTCAACCTATTTCGTACATATATAGATAAAGACTGGAGACCGAGTATGTATTATATAAGACCAGGGTACACACACATAAACACGGTTGGTTGTACAGTCTTAGTATAAGTATTTGACGGAGAGAGTTCTGAAATAACCCCTTAAGTTGAATTGACCTGCAAAAAACTCCCATCAAGTAAACATCCTTCACATTTTTTCATTTTTATATGGGTTTTCTCTCTCAAATAAACTTCAATTGACAGGAAAAAAGTAAAGAGAACAAGGAGAGTATAAAGGAAGGAACAACTCATACAGTTGAATGCACACACCTAAATTTCAAGTTGTTTCTTCGAACGGCAACTGCCCTAATGGGAAAAGTCAGACTCGTTTCAGCCCATTTTTCCTTTTTGGAACAAAGTACGATACATTAAGAAAATTACGGTGTATTGTGAAAGTCGTAGAGGGGACTATGTTGCAAGGAGAGATGGCAAGTATGGGAACTCACTCAGAGGCTACAAACGCCTTATTCTGATAGTTGTTTGCAGTTCGTAGTAACATACTTTTTGTTTTTATCTCTTCTTGGCTTGCAGTTGAAAGTTGAAGTCGGATGAAAAAGAAAACGTATTGTTTAGGTTGCCTTGAATGGGCTCTCTTCATTTTTCTTGCAAAGCAGTGTAATTATTCTGAGAAGTATGTGATTTTTAGAGATTTGCATTTGACCATAAACCTTAATATTCAGGTGGAGTGTGCAATTATGAGTGAGGAGAAAGGCGCCAGGATCAGTCAACGACTCAACTAATTGGATGAAGGGAAGGATGTCTGTAGTAGTAACACATTAATCTAATTTAAGTTTTGTGAGTGTTTGATTGATGAGGAGTCGCCCATAAGATCCGCCTAGCCGTCAAAAAACCCAGATAGCCTTAAAACTCATAAGTCATGACTTACTGGATTGTTAAGGCGTGAGAATATTTTTGCTTGTGTGGTTCAAGCAAAATAATCTGGATTTCTTATACTACCAATAAAATAAGCGTAGTGTTATGTAGCTGCATAAAGTTTATTAAAATTCTCACTCCAAATCTCACATGGAGTTTTAAGGAATGCACGGTAGGAATTCAATTATTAAAATTTATGGCTAATGGAGCTTCGTGGCAGACTACAGGGCTACTTTCAGTACCTTGGCTGGGCAAACGAAACCTTCGCAAAACGGCGGCGAATTCCATCACGTTCCTTATCTCAGACACACATCTTCAAGGTTAAGAATTTCATGATTTCAAGTAGACTCAGCACAAGCATCGAAACCACAGTCTACCTACCGGGTACTTTATTCCATTTATTTGGTGAGAAAAAACCCGCAGTCGCGTTTTTATGGGAGGTAAAGAATTCCCCAGCAATTTATCTCACACGTTGCCAGTCATTCAAATGAATGGAAATTGTCAAAATTAATCCATCAGACAGTTATTAACAATGAAGGGCTTGGTGTACTCAAACTTAACGAGGTACCTAAAAGCCCTTTGTCGCACATTCGAAGATGAAATTGCATGTTCTTAAAATCACGCAGATGCTTGATGTTGGTCCATCAGTGATTACGACCGGCAAGCTTATTGAGTTCTTACTCTAAATATATACTTACAGATATTGGAAAGATTGTACAAAAAATTCAGCTTGAGTTTTCAATTGACACTCATTGGAAAAATATACATTTCCAACCACATCCATACACTTTGTGTTGCTGTGCAATTCCATAACAAAGTAAACAGTGTGCGACTGTGTGACTTCAAAGAATAAGCCTTTGATTATTTAATGACAAGGAACTACGCGACTTGAAAATGAATGGGAATACTTGAAGTGCAAACGTGACCTGGAATAATGCTACGAGGGACACCCTTAGTTCAATACATACGAGAAGATGCATTAACTTCTGAATCTGAACTTATGCTGTCAGAATTTTGCAGATCTTGATTTTTTCAGGTACCTTAAATTTGACTTCTTCAGTGCAGTATAGATATCTACCTAAGTCCTTCTTGATTTAGGTACATTTCACTTTTCGAATGGTTCACAAGACAATAATAGAGAATGTTCAAATGAGAGATGATGTACACATTAATCTCCAACAGGAGACCTGAGTAGCGACCCTTGTTGTTCTCACATCGTAGATATACTTGTTAGTTAAAGATTGGGATAGGCCGATTAGGATTAGATTGTAGAAGTCTAGTTTGGTGTGCAAAAAATGAAAAAAATGGCCCAAGAAACTACCACCCATCCTTTTGTATTCAAGTTCTCATCCCTAATCATCTTCATTCATTTTGATACATTGTTGAAATACAGATCATAACAGATTCCCACACTATGCGACGACATTATTACATGCCTTATAAGGCGAGTATATTTTCGCAAACTTTATGATTACTTGGAAGAAAGCAGGTAGTAACAGATAATAACCATATTGCCGCATTTCAGTAACAAAGAAAGTTTCTAATAATTCATGAATACATATTACGATGTGCGAAAAATATTAAGAATGAAGAAATTTGCCGGGAGCTATTCCCACGATCCGTATCAATCCCAGTAAGTCTACCTATCTTATATAAAAAATTTCGTGCAAAAAATAGTAATTTCAAAAACCTAATCTCGCTCAATATGAACCATAAGAAACTATTTAAGTTAAGAAACGAAACGCTAGCCAGAGTTCTGCGTAAATAAACACCGGAAATCAGTACAATGACACGATGGGCTAGCAATTAGAGTATGTGGGCGCAGGTGTTAGTGGTATCGTAAATGAGGTACTACTATATGAACGCCAGCCAACGCAGTTCATCACCTTTTTTGCTCTTTATGCAATATGCAAACAAACACGAGGTACCAGAACTACTCACAAGTTTCACGCTGTAGGGAATGGACAGACACCAAATCTCAAATGATATGCAAAATACGCAGAAGTGATATATATTTCGTCTGCTAGCCCTTCTATACAATATTTGAAGTTCAAAGTAAACCTACGGACGAGCTGAACAATTTACTGCAATAAATGAAGCGTGCAAACTCGTGCATTGATATAGTCAACGATGCATTGTCATTAAATTACAAAGGGCATTTTACACAAACAGTTATCCATCTGACATATTATTGTGAGTACATAATGATTCCGAAATGCTTCAATGCTTAGAACAGAAGATAAACTAATTTCAACAATACACGACACGATAGCGATACAGAAAAGATAATAAAAATATTTTACAATCGCTGCATTCATAGTTTTCGTAGTTAAATCTACTGAATGACGTACAAGTGACAAAGTTTAAAACAACAAATTCTCGAATTGTACACAATGATTTCATTATATCACAATGTGATGATGAATGAAATGTGGTTTATATAGCGAATCCTGCACAGTTTGTTTAGCATGTTTTTCTTGAAAACAGCAATTAATTCTGAGAAATGATAGAGGTACTCTACGTAAAAGGCTTCTGATTCTCATTTCAGGCTGATCGCTGCCCGGCGCATTTATAATTGTTAATTTGTTCAGTAAGTTTTAAAATGTCTGCAATTCTTTAATGTATCTTTCGAGAATTTTGTATGTAATTAATGTAAGACAATTTCAAAACTGCAAGGTGTAGCAGAATTAAACAATTAAATCAGTGAGCTTTAGTTATATTATTCAGAAGAATTCATAAAACTATCTTTCTCTGACATTCTAATTCTGCAGCTACTAGAATTATACAGGTTAATAACAACCAATTATTATTTATAAATGTTAGCTTAAACTCATGAAACAATAATACGCAAAAATTAGGCTGACATATCTTTTGTCTTTGATGTAGATGCACACAGGATGCAGATGTTTACGCTGAATCTCAAGAATTGCTTCAAAATTCCTGATACTGATCCAAATAACTAGTCACACTTTCCATCCAGAAGCACACTAAACGCAGCTTAGTTTCTTGTCTTCAAATCTCCGCCAGACATTTACACACAATTTTTAACCAAGCGATGCGCAACACATTCTATACCTAAACACTATGCTATGTCACCCTTTAAAAACTCCCAACTTGGTGCATAAAGTCACCGAGATATGTTAGAGTTTAAATAATAAACAGGATATGGTAGAGTACTCTCCTCCTACACACATTACAGTTTCCATCTACTTGGTGTAAAAAAGCAGGTGCAGATTTAGATTTGATATTAAAGTATCATAATATACAGAGCTAAGATTAAGCAGTAAGTAACATGCATGCAAGGCCAATTAATTCGAGGTATGCAAAATTCAGGAAAACCTTCACCCTTGTAGACACGGATCAGTTCACGGATACAAATCTCATCACGATTTACAGGCAGTATATTATAATTTCACAATTAAGTAACCGGATAAAAAGAAGAATTGAATCACCACATACATACACCTTAAGGCATTATATGTAACATAAAATACATAGTCATCACCTTAACAGAGCATACCTATTCTAAATAAGTCGTATAATATTTGTGAAAAGTAGTAATTGTTGATCGAGATAAGTTATTAATGCAGGTGAATAGATATCGTTTGTTGAAGAAGATAAAGAAAGAAGCATACTACCATCTGCATCCGGTTGAGTTAATGGTATGCAATTAAGAAATAATAAAATGCGACAGGATTGCGATTACAATTCACTGCGCAAGGTGATATTCGTTAGTCTCTTGATCTTCTTTTTCCCTGAGATACATCCAAATCATAATGAGATTCTTTGTTATTACAATATTCCTTATTCCTTATACATGTAACTACTACAAGCAAGACATGGCACAAGAGCAGGTCGACAGGTGCCATGAATAAGTGTATGTTCTGGTTCGCTATTTAACTTAAACACGAGAGCAATAATGAAAACAAAGGTAGAATTATGAGGCCATTAAAATTCAGCTGCTTTCCAACTGGGACTGGTATGCAGTTATGCACATTCCACACAAGCCATTGCTTCTAGAACTCTATTTCTTTCTTTCGCTTGACTAGATTAGTGAACTTCAACCAACACATTAATATGACAATTAACAACATGTTTTGGTAATATTTAAGATCGGGCAACGACACTTGTTCAAGCAGTTACACAATAAATATCCTAGATTATTTACGTCTGCAGTCTACAAGTCTATCTTCGACAAAAGTTGTGTTTGTGGAAATGCTGTTATTCCGTTCTTGATGTCTAAAATCTGGTAGGATAAAAAAATAAAAACCCCTTTCGTTCTCTGTACAACTGTGTTAACAGTTGGTTAGCGAAGTTTCTTATTGGTTTGATAACACATAAGTTCAAATGTGTTACAAGCTTGCTAATTGGTTATAATAGAATGCGTAAGGGAATACCACTTTTCAATTCTGTTCCCAAATTCCCAACTTATAAAATCTGCCATCATACAATGCCTCTCACTTTCATGCTTGATTGCAACAGATTTCGAGTGACCTAATTTTGGAAAACTTGGGAATCTTCGCGGAATATGTACTATGTACTATTATGTACTATACAACAGGTAGTAAGAAAGAAATCGTGCGTTATACCTTTGGCAAGCAATTGGGGTTATGTGAAACGCAATAATATGCTTTTTGTGTCCTGTTCATTATGAGATAGTGACACTACGGTACATCGACAAACTTCGTCAAAAATAATCTCGACTAAATGAGCTATTCACAAATAACAATGACAAATTTAAAGTATATATGTGTGTAGTTAGAACTTGCAAGTCAAAACTTGACCTAAAAACCAATGTAGCGCATTCAATGTCAAGTAAACAAACTTGGAAACTGATTGAACTCTTACCTCCAAACATCTGAAGCCTTTGAAAAAGTTCCCGTTTTGATGACTTCAGGAGCCATCCATGGATATGTACCCGATGTAGACATGTGCGTGGTGTTGTAGACTTCTCGAGCCAATCCAAAATCAGTTATTTTTAGTGTCTTTCCAGATAAGTCATGCTCTCCTTCGATCGCTTCACTTATAAGAACTGCAAGGGAAATAAAATTTCGTAATTTCAACTAGCGTGTTTGCACTTTATCGATGAATGAAACAAAGTTTAGATCATGTTATCTAGATAGATAACATGTGTCAAAGATAGCAAGAATCAAAGATAACCAACTCTTCGAACACGTTACAAGAGTTAACAAATCCGGTATTGTTTTAAATTATTGATTTTTCATGTGTTTCAATAAGTGAGTTTCTAAACTAGTCATACTCACTAACAATCACAAACGTTTTAATCGCATACGCCATTAATTTATGGTGTAAACTTAATTGTGCTGCATTATTTAGTTAAGCACACGTGCCAAAAAGACGAAAAACTTTAGCTAACAGAGGTAAAGCAAGAAAGTCTATAATCTCCTGCACATAAGTCGATTGTCAAATGACAAAAGGCAAAGCAAATTCAACCATAATTTTAGTTTTGTGTACTTGATTCAAAAACATGTAAAAAATCTAAGCTGTATACTCTCATACTTTTAAGTGCACAGACCCCATACGCTAAGCTGAATCCGTGCGTGTAGCATAAATACAAATAGGACTGATCTAGATCGAAATCTGTCATGAATTACACTTCTACACGTGCCGAGTTTTCATAAATACTACACAGTTGGCAAGTCCAGTCCAATAACACTGCGTTATGCGTGCTCTGCTTCAGTTTTCAGCAAACCTACTAATGCGTGTTCCAAGAGTTCCAAAAGGAAGTAACTCATGTGTGGAAAATAGTGGAAATCATAGCAGAAAGAGAAAGCTCTCTAACTATCAACGTGAACGCTGCCATGCCGTAGTTGAGGGATCGAAATTGTGGGATTCAGTTCTTTGGTATATCAGGATTTGTTTGTGTACTATACATCTTTATAGCTCACAACATGTGCACTCATAGGCAACTTTTCACCCCTAGAGTTTCACCACTTTA
>Ga0194135_10000382_pt1 | contig 26051 bp, 6 predicted proteins | sample LitLau_LLRF_2013_FD_134024 | JGI IMG/M metagenome (GOLD analysis project Ga0194135, IMG submission 134024) | Freshwater sediment microbial communities in response to fracking from North America - Little Laurel Run_MetaG_LLRF_2013 (version 2) | ecosystem: Environmental > Aquatic > Freshwater >... | reverse complement strand
TCACAATAATCAAATTAACAAACAGAAATTCCTGACTCCTCCAATTAACATATGTGAAAAGATACAAATACTCAAATATAGCATTCTCAACAAATGTCTCACAAATATCCTCCACATCTTACAGTATCGATGTATAATGAATCCACTTCTTGACGCTCTGCCTCGCTACCCGATTATTTTGTAAATCCGGTAATCGGATTTACAAAATAATCGGCTGATGCATTGATCTTAGGAATAACTCCTGTTGCTACAATTTTAGCATGTCCAATGGTCAAGTGCAAGTTTTGTGAGTAGGAAGGTGTCTAGACACTCTCAATCAATTATATTTATTCGAACTTGGAACTTGTTGGAGTTAAGCCTTTACGTGTAATTAAAAATAAAAGCCACAAGCAACAGTAAGTACTTTCTGGTGAGATCGTTATGCATAAGTATCAAAAATTGCACAAAGAAATTACCTATTGCACCCTTTTCTTGTAGTTTAATTATTTTGGACAATAATTTTCGAAGGAAACGCTTCGCTGACTTCGTGATAAAGATCGCATTGTTTTATGCCAGTCCTTTGAAGCAATAAAAAGAAATGCATATGAGGTGAGAGCTAAGAATCACACATCATCCAGATAAATTCAGGAATTCCACAGCTTGATGCTTCAGTGCAAGTCAACTATACATGTAACCATTTATACCTTGCGTAACATTGTAATTGTTATATCTCTAGTCTTTTGGTAATGAATTGTTATATCTCTAGTCTTTTGGTAATGTTTTGTGCTATTCAACACAGGGGTAATTAGTGAGATAAAGATGAGCAATACATTAGCTTTGGTATGGTAAAATGAGGCAAGATTCTTAATTTAAACAAGACAATCAAATGTGAATGTACCTTTTAGTGTGGCATTCAAAGATGGTAGTAGGCCTGAATAACAAACTGTATTAGAATCTGACATCTGAAATTTTTTGAACCAGACAGAAGACCCCCTTGGCCGTCTCTTTAAGTTGAACCAACCGTAGAAAAAAACCAGGCTGTGGTGTGTCTGTCTGAGTTGACTTATTTTTTAGTTTCCTATATTCTTGCTGTCTTTTTTCTTTGCTGCATGTGTACTTGTGTGCATAAAAATTCAAGGAAACCACCCCGAGAGAGTCCTTACTTATATTTGCTAGTTTTCGTTAGCTTGCATGATTCCAATCACAGTGGGACTAGTACAATTCAGATTTATTTATACACATTATATACTGGTGGTTTAGTGAACAAAAATGATTAACAAGGGCCTTTCTTATTTCAAGCTATTTTTAACTATGTCATATTTACGAATATAATGCCCTTTTCACAAGATCATCGTTGAGGTGGTCTATTCTCCGGATGAAAGATATTTATAAATAGTTGCATATACACAACTGTAATAAAATTGCAACACACGAACGCCAACGCGGTGTGTGCAATATCACTGCGATGTGGTGTACGTGAGTGGGTATTATTTTTGTTCAATATAACCTAATAGAAGATAGAACTATAGACCAAGCATTCAGGCAGGTAAAGTTAAATGGCTTGTTGAGAGTGTAGAATGACAACGATAAAAAGAGTCTAATTATCTTATGTCAATACAAAGTGACAAAAAAGACACACTGCGCTTCTTCGCAAGAGTTCTCGTCCAAGTCAATGTTTTTGTTTCGTCTGCTGTATGAGTCTCCCCAGTCTAGACAAGAAAAAATGCTCATTTACCAAGTAGAATTTGAAAAGTGTACTTTTTTTTACTGCAGATTATATAATATTGAACGCAGACAGAATTCAGCCATCCTTTTTCTTGGCTAAGGATAAATCCTTACAAGCGTAGCTAAGGAAGGACCGAGAGGAAATCCGGATTTACTGTTAAGATGGATGGGTCAGTTCAGACAGAACAGACTTTAATTTTTAAAACATCAATCTTAAAGTATTGATTTCGTGAAAAGATGATGCAGCAATGACATATAGTGCCTGCACGAGCTCTGTTCAGTATAAATGCGAAGTTACAAATAAATTGTGAGAATGATGACAATGAATTGAGCGTGCAATTGTCCAACCCGCTAATAGAATGAGAGTTGCGTATATATATTTATGTATGTATAGATACTGAATGTATGTTATATAAAAGTTTTCCTGAAAAGTTCCTTTTTTCTACTAAATTATCACCGGAGAAGACTTGACAATAATTAACCGTGACAAGAAAGGCAGAGCCTTCGCAGTACCATGCACTTTATGTACTGGTTCCTTAGCACTGCTTACTCCCCCAAATTATTACCTTTTGTACGATGCCTTAGAAAGAATCAGCGTGCAACCACAGAGTTACCGCTGAAAATGACATCCTCATCCTTTTCCTCATGCAACATCTTTCATCCTAAGTCTATTGTCAACTGCAGTGATTGTTTGCGGAAAGTCTTAATAGATTCTTGTGTGGTCATATATACAATAATGATCACAATACGGTACAATAGGCGATGATTTTTGAACTCGTCCAAATCTATTCGTTACATTCTCACTTTATCTACTGGAATATTTGACACTTTTATGGACGGTATTCTTTCATACATTTTAAAGAATTTAAAATACAATTCTCCTGGCTGGATGATACTGAAATACTGACACTGGAAATACGTGTGTTATTGGGATATCTTTCTGGATTGTAAAAGATGCAATCATTCCACTGCTTATGGGTGAAAAAGGCTACGTGAAATTGTTGAGTCTCCCAAAAGCTTTCTTTTGATCCATCTAAAGTAATTTAAAGTGCATTAGATTCTCGCAAAGCATACGTCGTTGTAACTGAATGTGTTGATCTCTTTTCGGAGTGTGATAATAATAATGATCTTCATCTTTCTCGCAAGCCTATATCATAAAGCGTAGGCATGAGTCGCTTTCTTTCTCTGATCCGAGTGAATAGCTCTCTGTAAAATAATCATCTCGTTTTCGGAATGATCTTGATGATGCATCCTTTCTCCTTCAATAAGGCCGAATAGAGTGAAACGGGGAAAAATGTACTTTTTGTCCTCTTTGTGTAGACTGTACAGAACTAGGATGATTAAAAGACTCGCTCTGAGCCTACCTAACATTTAAAAAGAATTCAGGGTTTCTTTATTATTTGTTTGTATAATTCTTTCAGAAAAGAAATGTCAGGAAGTGGATATAAGCTCGCTGTCATCAAATGAGTTTCTGTTAGCAAGAAAGCATTTATATTCTGTATATTAAGCGATATACTTTATTGATTAATGACACGGCTGCATGAATCTGTTAAATCAAAATCAATCATTAAAAAAGCGTCGATATCATTCGAAATGCATTTTGTGAAGATCTAGTTAAACGCATATTATGCTACTCAAATTTATGACATAGGAATAAGTTCCTTCAAATAGTCAACAAAAAGTAAACATTGTTAAGTGATACTTATTTATATTTGTGCGTCTGAAAAAATACTTATTTCTCGAGCTAGCACAAGGATATCGAAAAGTCTACTTGAAATAAAAGGATGGATTACACACCTGAGACAAGTTCGGTCAGTTTGATGTCTCTGAGATGATAATTAATTTACATAAGGAAGGCTTTACTTGCTGTGCACGTATTAGGTTTGATGTGAATTCAGAATGCAGCTGTTGGTGGTTTTAAGAATGATCATCTGGCTTTGTTGAACGTCTGTGTACATAGACAGACGTAGATGGACATTTGAGGGCGTGCGAAAGAAAGAGATAGATTGACATGCACTGGGGATGAAGTATCATCTCATCATCATCGAGCTTTATTTTGTAGGTCACAATGAGAGATCAGTCTTAATCTGAACTGACTTATTATGCCGGCCGCAAGTTGGATAGCATCTTTCATTTTTATGGGGGTAGCATGGATAGCACAAAGTCACAAACAACGATGATCATTATTAGTTTCAACCTGCCAATTGATTTTTATGGTTGAAATCAGCAGGAACTGAAGCCAGGATAAGAAAGAATGCACTTTAATTTAAAGAAGCGTTGGATTTTATGAAATTGACGAAAGAAGAGATCCTAAATCGACTTAGCCTGACACATGAAAATTATTTTTTCCTTTTTCTGGGCGAAAAGTTATCTTCTGAACCTTTCTGGGAGGAAACTGTATAAGTATAAAAAGTCTTTTTTAAGAAATAAGAAATCGCTCGGAGCACACTGTCTGTGTACTCACTAAGAAAAAAGATTCAAGACTGTCAAGTGAATAAGTAACCCCTCCACCCTCTCACATCTCAAACTTCTTTCCTTACACGAAAGAATCTTTCTCCACACAAGAAGCCACCCTTTACACTTCTGCTTGTACTGAACTAGTGAGTTTAGCAACTCTCAAAGGTCTTCTTCGATATTGTTCACCCTCATGAGAACGAAGACGTCGCGTTGTGATATACTCTTTACACACTCACACACAAGAGAGCAAGCGGACTCATCTTAGCTTCACTTTAACAAGAGTATTACATCTTTTAAAAAGAAGGTAGTAGTAGTAGACAAACTAACTGCTTACACTATGTTTTATGGCATGGTCAGTCCCACAACTACCTCTACACTACTGCACTCCTTCCTTTAACTTACATTTCCTTAAAGTACATCTTATCCCTTCTTTAAGTCCTGTAAAAATAGTAATAAGTCTTCCTCACTTCTACTCCGAGACTGCAGTTTTTTCTGGGAAACTGACTACAGAACTTCAACCTCGTCATACTGACACAGGAATCATTTTATTATCCTACTTCAGTTTTCATTACTCTATTTGATATCCAACTTTACCAAACTGCATCTCGAAGAAGTTACAATCTCTGGTCCACGTGAAGATGTTCCAAACCTTACACACACTTCTGGAAATACCCGTAAGAGTCGGAACTACTAACACTTTTTAGGTCAGTTAATTTATTTTTTCTCCTTTCTACTGCTACACTACTCACGAAAAAGCGATCGAGGTACAGCAGATTAATTCGGCCGTATTTTTTTTTTACAATAGCTTAGATCAGGTACTAATTAAGTAACAGGGCACTAAATCATGCGACCGTGTTTGATTACTGGATAGTGTGAATCCACGTGGTGATTTCACTAGAGTCTCTGTGAACTGTGAGTGTGCAAGTGGTTTTGGTTTAATATCTTTAGCGTTTGCATATTCCATTGACATCCCATTATGTGATACTACTACAGGTGTGTTGTGTTGTTGGAAGGTGGAGTGCGTAAAAATCAAGATTTAAGGATCTCTTCCTTCCTCTCGTTTTTATGCTAACAATGATGATAAGTATGAGTCCCAGGGAATCGAGATTTGTGCAGACTTCTTCTTGTAGAAGTACATAAATATATATGTGTCCTGTGACGATAAAGGGAAAAGATTAAGAGTTGCTCAGGTGTTGTTGGTCCCGTTTGTGAGTGTATTATTTTGTATGCAAAGAAGAAGGGGAGAAGAGAGAGATGAGATGTGTGTACTGTGTACCCAGCACTGGACGCCTGTTCTGTATGTGTGTGGAGATGATGTGTTTTAAGATCTTTTACGGTCACTCTGCATCAACCTAATATGGATTTATTGCATGACTTAGTTGCATTATGAAGGAGGTAACAACGAGCAACAAAGTGAGGCAACTTTTTATACTCCACCGAATCATTAAAGCTCTTCAACAACTACACTATATACGAGAAGTCCCCTCCTGCCTACTTTTTTTATTGTTATTTACTCTTTTAAAACTTTTGAGTTTTGTCTTCTGTCTTCATCTGCAAAAGTTTAAACGACTGAATATGTACAAACTTTACTCCTTTTTTTGTGCATTTATTCTTGATGCATAAAATTGTAAGTTTCAATTTCTATCTGGATATTATATGTATTTCCTGTGATATCCAAATTAATAAGCTTTAAGATAATTTATCTGTTTCCGAAAAGTCCAGAGAGAAAGAATTGGAAGTTACGCATATGAGATAATAAGGTGTGTGTATAGCAAACACAGAATTGGGGGCGGACAGAGCAATAAACCCTCTTGTGAATTATTCAGTTGAGAAATATTTCGGATACAACAACTGATGTTGGGTTGCGTGTTGTGTTCGCAGTTTGCCAATTGTATATTTCGGGATATCAAAATTGCCCCTGTGTTCACTCAACTTATTTAATGCATTAATTTATTTTATTTTGCGTTCGGTTATACTTCCTGTGCAACTGGAACTGCTTCGTTATAAAATTATTCATGACTCATGAGTAAAATGAAAGGAAAAGCTGCAGTTTATAATTGCCTGTTATGTAGGAGCAATAATGCAGTTGTGTGTTAGGCTTAATCGTCTGTATTTTGGAAAATTTTAAGGCAGACAGTGAACTTAAATCTGCCTTGGAAAAAATGCAAAATGCACACAGCAAGCCAATAAAGGACAATACTGTGCAATAAGTAGTACAATAAGTCAAGGATTTTATGTGTCGTATTGCCGTCATTGCTTGAAAAATTGATTTGGTAATCTTAGTCTTCATGCGTCCACGAAAATGAAAAAGTAGCTTATGGACTATACAGGGATGAAAACCCTCATGAATCGACTACGCTTGATTGAATATATACACAAATGGTGAATCATAATAATACAGGAATCGTTCACGGACACCACAACTATATCTAAATGGAAGACGCAAAATTTCGTACGGGCAATTGATGTTCTGTTGGTGGTATCGGGGAACCACGGTTTATTTCACGTGGAAAAAAGAGGTACACTCCAGAATCCTCTAATTAACAAAGAGATTGGGCTTTCTGTGGCCAATTAGTCCACCTGGGTAGAGAAACTTCTGTATAAAAGTGTGAGAGAGTCAAATACTTGTCAGAACGCGACCAACTAATTAGCCCCAAAGAGCTCATAGGTAGCTCGTTGGAATTAAAAGGAAGGAATAAAAAACCTTGGACAGGTGAAAATTCAACAATAAGAAGATTAAAAGTTCCGATGAGTAGCATTTTCATATATAACAGTTCAGAAGGCAAACTTTCAAAGTGCTCTTAATTATTTCAATTTGGTTCACGAGAAACTACAAACAAGATTCCGTTTAAAATAGGGAACATGAAGATTTTTTTGCAAGAAACAGAGGAAATCGATTTTCCACACATTTTGGAATTTCGTAAATGAGGCAGAAATAAGTAACCTACTCCAACTCTTTTTAACAAGCTATTACGCAGTCTTCAGACTTTCATCAAACTCATATTTTATTTACAAGACTTATGAATTCTATTTTCTCACAAGAGTACAAGGTGAAGCCAGCTGTGTGATCAAAGACAAGTTTAGTCTGGTTAAATAAAGACGTGTGTGCATTATTCATCGAAGGTTCTTCGCATATTGCTGCTGATATAGAAGATTGACCTGAGTTTTTGCCTCCAGTTTTGAGTGTTGAAAATGCTCAAAGGAACTTTCAGACCTTAGGCCGTCGTGCGTTTATTTATGCAAATTAAGACGAGCACTCGCTCACATAATAGACATCACACACACTCACCAAGACGAACATGAATATCACGAAGTGTTGGATTATAAAGTCAGCTTGGAATGAGACTATGTGCGTTTGATGCCATGCAAAGAAATCTAAACACACACACACACAACTATATGCATTGTATCAGGAGCTTAATGAAAGTGTGTATAGCATAATATCCAACCGCGTTTTCCTTCTCTCATTTTTATTCATCCATAAACCAATTTTTAAAAAATTAAAATTACTATTATTGCGTTTGATTGGTTTAAATATACTTAACTGTTGTACGCGAGAACAACTTTTCAGCACATGAGTTGTTTTCCCATGCAAAAAGATAAAACGAGACATATGGTGTGGTACGAACGAAATGATGGCTCTGTGTAGGCTTATAATAAATGATGGTTCACGTTGTGTGATAAATGACTACTTAAGAAGATTTAATATGGTCACAAACCCATTGGAGATCTCATTGATCTGTAAAAGAAATCATTTAAAAACTAAAAACAAAACGAATATTGCGTTGAGTACAGCAAAGTCAAAAAGTGAAGGTGTGTAACATGAGAATTGTACGTAAAGGAAGACTAAATCATCATAAGGCTATATGTAAATGTTCAAGATCGAATGAGCCAGAAGTTATGCTGGCTGATGATGACCAACCCTAAAACAAGCTTTCTGATCACTTTCAAATGTAGGCAGACGGAGGAAGGAGACACGAAAGAAAGTTGTATTCTTCTTCATTGCTTTTACACAATTACAATAATGACATAGGATGTAACGTGGCTATCAGCGGTCTCATGTCTGTCTCTCCTTCGTCTTGTTCAATAAAATCATCTGCACTGAATTCAGATATATAAGACTAACAGGAGCAACTTGGATTGGAAATGGCACTATAACACATTAAAGAATCACATTACTTTAAAACGACAGTACCCTAATTAATAAGAAGCAGAAGTTTACACAAGGAATGCTAAATACATTTGCCTTTACAGTGCATGTGTGTGCCATGTACATTATTATTGCCAAGTACAAGCAATGAATTTTATTGTCTAGTTAGAATTCAAAAACCTCCTGCACAGGGCGAGTGCCAGTAATTAAAACCCTATAGACTACCATCGTGAAGAGGAGAAAAATGAGCATTGTAATCGTATCTTCTAAAAACACACTGATCAGATATAACAATAATAATTAACACTGCTAGGAAATTTCCTTGCAACAATTGCTTCCCAAATAGTAAACCAAAATTCTCATCTGTGAACCTGTAGTAGACAACATGATACGCATAATACATAAAGTTACGAGTCTTGCCGTTTGGGAAAAACACGAAGCTGCAGCATTTAGATTCAATCGTGTGTCAAGTTGGTATTTATAGAAAGTGTGGTCTAGGGTTTATCGGATGCACCAAGCTAATAAACCCGAGAGAATTGGTGCACAGGAATATTATTGTTCTTATGAGCAAAGTATTAGATTCGAACACACGAAAGTGTTTTGCTGCATATATAGACAGACTAGGTTAACCCTGAGAGCGAGGGAGTGCAATGGATCCTGTAGCACACAGTCTGTGTTGCTAAGTCAAGTCAGCACAGTATTATAGGTTCCAAATCCGTTGCAAAAAAGTATAAGGCCAATGCACTGTTGTCCGTGAGTCAAGTGGTGGTTTAGTAGTCTCAGGTACAAACTTCCGAGAGTTTGTCTGTCTGTCTGGGATGAGAGTTTAGTGTGATGCAACATGGTTAATGCAACAACGATGAGCCAGGAAAGGTCTAATTGCATATCTTTGCATTTGTATACACATATATATGATACATACGTGTCCCTGCTCAATGCAGGTGGATCAGGATGTGATGCAGTCAGTCGCTTTTTTAATTGTACGCAAATCTGAGGAGTAGTAGTATTAGTAGAGATGAAGGTGGATGCACTACTCGATGGTTTACAGCAGTAGACAGCAGTCAGACAATCATTTTTTATGCTCTCTCACCCACACGTCCGTCGACAATAATAATATTACATAAGAAAGAAGAGATACCATGCAATGATGATGTGTCGAGATCGAGCGACTAACTACTATACCTACCTAACCGCCTATATACCTATACCCGTCTCCTTCCTGTTCCTATGTCTGCAATCTAGTTGCAGTCCAGACACACTAAAACTCGGCAGTAGCTGATGTGATTATACTGATTACCGAGAGAATTCTGGTTGTGATTCTTGTTGATAATCTTGATTACATTTTTGCGGATGGCTTGTAGAGATGTACGAATAATAATAATAATAATAAGCAAATCCGCAAACCTTTCAACTCTCAACAAGTTTAGAGCATAAACTTGTGAGTAGCTCTTTAATAACAAGATGAATATCGCATAGAGAAAGTATAAACGCAGCGTGAGAATCTGATGATGGGTTTGTTGATACAAGGAGTAATTGAATTCTTTATGGTCAGTGAAAGAAGTTAATTTTCTTTACTATATGATAATCTCATCGTCTCAGTAGATAAACCCATTCGCGGACAATTACCTGCATCGCCCAAGATAAATTAATTTCCGTTGAAACATAGTAGTATGATGATTAGTTGAACAACTGTGTTTGAAAGATATTGTGGTTTGTACAGCTTAAATATGTAGCGCGTACATTGATATTGATGAATAATGGTTTTTGCATATAACCTGGATATATATAGGTAAGAGTGTTCAGTTTTGATATTGTGAATGAAGATTAGAGTGAGGATATAAAAACAATTGAGTAAAAAGAGATGGTTTGTCTCATGATCTCCCGTCGACAATTGAATGCGATTTGATCTACAAAGGTTCTCCTTATTTATAGCTTGTGTAAAACTGATTGCTTGATTTATTTGACTGAAGATGAATGAGTTCAAACTTTAAATACGAATCCATCTATGATATATTATAGTGTATGAGACTGACGTTGAGGGTCTGTCTGAGTAAGTAAAGCTTTCATCCATTTGGCATTCCATATTAACTCTAGAGTTCTAAACACTAAAGAGTAAAGCATAGTACCAGGATCATTCAGTCTGGGGAATGGCTCTTGCTCCTCTTCTTCATTCTTTCAGATTTGAGATAGTTGACTAAATCATTCTGTTGTGCGAAACAATTCTTCATAAATCACCCTACTTGATCTTGAGTGACAGACAAGAAAGGAAGAAGAGGATTGAGTTTTTATAAAGGGATCACAGCAGAACCTATGTACACTATACTAGTGAGGATGGAAGCTTCATCTAAAAATAATAGCATTATTGTTTTGTTGAGCAATCTCTCTTTACAAATCGTCGATCGAGAAAAACTTTTATAGCTTTTCTCAATCAAATGGAGTGCTTGGCACGATTGACAGGATGCAGAAAGAAATCTACACAGGATACACTTTTCAGTTTTACATCTCATCGTAAGATTTAGACTTATTCTAAATACATTTACTTGTCAAGATGATGAAAACACATTACTACACAACACATTCGATTTCAATTTTTCAAAAAGATCTTTAATGACTTTGTTCTTATTGAAAACATTATTGGTACTGGTCGGATATATTCTGTGAGAAAGAAATACTGTCCGAAAGGTTTATGCTTTATTAAAGGCGAAAGCACAAATACAAGAACGCAGTTACAGTCAGACGTAAAAAGAGAGTTCTGCAGGAGACGCACAGAAGTTTACAGATGATATAAGGGAGATATACAGAAGTTTTTCACTAAACCTGCTGCAGTAGGTCAGGAAGATCTTCCGCTGTTCTCCAATTTCAAGAAAAAGTGGAGCAACAGCAGAGCACTTACTTATAAATGAATGGATGAACCCCAAAACGATATGTGTGTTGTACTTGTACTTACACTTAAAATTGCCTGAGAAGGTTTTTCCATTCCCTCGCAGGTTTCTTCTTATATAGAGATAGATAGATTTAGTCTGCATATACGTCTGTGTGCGTGAGTAGCGTAAAAATGGATAGCAGTCATGATGTATAGTGTTCGAAAAAATTCTGTTTTACCCCAAAAATAAACTCTGAAAGTAAGAATGTTGTAGTAGTAAGGGTTCATGTGTTCTGAGAGACAAAGAGCGAGACAATGTTGGACCTGTCAGGAAGAGTAAAACGACTCTCCAAGTGCACTTTTACAGAAGATTTTGACATCCGTACGATCATCTCATTTTGTGTTGCTTATGCACCTTAAAATAGTAAATGGCTTATTGGTAGCCAGTTGTAATAATAATAACTCATTCTGCCTTCTTCTTTACTTCCAAGTAGTTCTTTTTACCTGAAGTACGTGTGTACCAAATTCTATTCGAGTTCATAGCTAGCAGGTCAGTAGTTAAAAACCTGAGAGTTCTTCGTACACTGATCTTAGACACTAGAGTTTGAGATAAGATAGGATGCAACTCTCGTTTTGCCTCATGCATCATCACTTGGTCCTGTAGAATTTATTCTCTATTTCTACCCTCGTGGAATATCCCGAATATCCTACGTAGACGTACTCAAACTATTCTAAACTTAAGTTCAATCTTCGTTTCCTACTGGATTATGAGTGCATTGAATCCTGAAAGGTTTGCAGTGAGCTTTTATCCTTCCATTCCAGCCTAGATCCACAGAGCCAACATAGGAAGGAGCCAACTTTCGTAATACAACGAACAAGATGAGATCTGTAACCCACTAAACAACACACACATGAGATTTTGTGGGTTAAGTGTTCCATCATTTCCTTCTTGTTTGAGTTTCTTCCTTAAGACACCTGAACTCCCAGATGAAACGAAGAAACTGAGATTGAATTTGACTGAAAAGAATAGGAAGGTTATTTTGGGTCTTTGATGATGGGAAAGAATAGGAATTTTTGGTTTTGTACGTACGGAGCATCAAATAATCCAGAGGATGACCTAAATTTAGGATCTTTCTGCCTACCTGCGTTTCCTTAGGATGAAAATGCCTTTGATCACACAATATATTAAGAATGCCCCCATGCACAACTCACAAAAATGCACGATACACGGAAACTCTGCTTTTTCAGTCTTTGACAACATGAAACAAAAGAGCAAATGTTGGATCTGACTGACAGGTGAATAAGCCTTCAATATATACTTTTCCCACGGATGAAGATTAAAGAAAAAGCACATATCAAACAGAGAATAAAATCGACAAGTTTTTTAAACAAGAGAAAATGTCATAGCGTAGTTTGTCAGGTCCAAGTTAAATGTGTCTCAATCTGAAGAAAAGTAGCTTTCTTACAACTTGTAAGGAAAACTTATTTGGCTCAAAAGTAAGAGTTTACTTTTTTGTGGACGTTTACCGAGGTACTGCACCTTAGTTCCTTCTTTTAATAAGTCTGTCACCAAACAAACCTCTGTGAAGGAGTAAAACTCGTGAAGGCAAAAACCATATACAGCATTCTTTACAGATCTCTTTGTGCAATAACAATATGGAGTGACACAATGCTCGGAGATTTGGCTTAGGTCCGGCTTTTTACTATTGACTATACATAGGCTCATGTACACAGCAGCAGTCGTATCAAACTGCATAAGAAATGAAAACAGAATAGAGAATAGATGACACGTCACTTTAACTGCATTCCGGTCAGTTGTTCTTTTTATCCCTTGTGAGTTTTATTCAAAAGTCACAGAAGAAACGCCATGTAACTCAACCGAGATCTCTGTGTAAAGCATCTTCATTCAATTCCAATTTACAAGTCAGTTTAGGGCATTTTGGGAATTCTCTAGATCTCGTTGAAACCTGAGCCTGTTGAAAAAGAACCTTTTGTGTGTTTTACGTTGTCATAATATTGTTTGTTCCTGTAGTCCATCCTCCATGCACAGAGAGAAAAGTCCTTTTTGACCACAAATTGACCCCTGCTGAGTGACCAGTTGTCCAGAGTCAACACTTCTTCTGGTGGTCAAGGAACAATAACGGCCTACCATTCAAGCTTACAACCTCCCCCTTACGCACATCATTATCTACTTGAGCCAATGATGAACATACTTAATTTCTTGTCAAACCACCAGACTAAGTACCATCGTAGGGTCCAACCCTTTCCTTGTAGTAGTACAATAAAAAGCAAGCCGTTTCAAACCTTCTTTCCAAGTCATGCAACTCCTGGAGTTCATTTTTATGTGTTGTGAGGTTTGTTTGGAGGACGGCTTTGTGGTGTTATAATTGGTTTCAAAATTACCCAATGAGGAAGCAAGTGTTACATAAATAAGCTTTTCACAATTCCATACCACATCGTGTGCTTTCTGACATTTCATGGGTTTGTTTGCGTGGGAGTCATCACTCACTCGCAACTGCCAAATAGATTTATCACTCTCAAGTTAGCTTCCGCAAGAATATATTATCGAATGAAAAACCGGCCTCATTTTGCCATCTGCGGTCCAACTCTTCATAGTGATTCCGTGGTTTTTTGCAGAGTGCGAAGATGGCATTCCCAGTCTTGGGGTCCAGAGTACGGACTTTTGGTCTCCTTTTACATTTACACTGACGAATGTGTGACTGGTTTATCCACTTTCGCCAGTCTTATCTACCTTATCGCTATCTCTAGTCTGGTTTTCGTCCATGTAGTAAGCGCATAACATCGAAGGTTAAAAAAGCTATTTTTCCAGAACATTTTGACTTCTGGTTGAATGGTCTCTGGAGAAGCCAGACGATTTTTTACCATAAGCATCACACTAATTACTGCAATACAACAAAAGTTATCTCTTCCTTCCCCTCTGTACACAATGCATCAAGCTAGAACATCTAAAATCGCTCTCTCGCTCGCTCAGATCGAGAAAGTAATAGAATAATTTGTCTACACCCAAGTTTTAATTTACTAACACACACACTGACTCACATGCACTCTATGCAAAATAATGTAATCAGCAGGTGTGAAAATGAGTATACAAGTAAAAAAGGGATGATAGCGAGTATTCCATTTATGCTTCTTCATCTAAAGTGTGTAATGAGTGTATATATAGTTTGCATAAGTATGAATACTTAATATAAATTGCATTATACGAATGCTTGTGCGAAATGACAGCTCTAGTTTTTCTGGACTATCTCGTGTCTTCTAAATAGCTACTTTTTATAGTTTATAGCAGTTATTTTTCTCCTGTGTCAGCGGTTGATTTATAACAAGAAGAGAAGGCGAGGAACGCTGTGAATAATAAACTGCTTACACTAATCTAGCTCCCTATGCAATTCTTTTTAGTAGGATGTAAGATGATGAAGAACTGGAGGAAGAACTTTTATGACTGTCTTTTACATGCATCTGATATTTTCCAAGATTGACCGTTGTGAATGCTACACTTGTATTCATGTGAAAGTTAGTGTTGTTCATTTCTTGTTACAGGCGTAACTGATTTTGTATTTTATACATTTTTGAGCAGATATTTGCATCATTGCAAATCATATTCTTGAAAATACTTGACAGGTTGATTTTTGGTGGAGGTAATCTCCCAAGATCTTTATTTTATGCGCGTCTTTATTACATATCACGTTGCAGTTTGATATGCATATGCGATTATATTGGTACAAGTTTGTTTAGTGATTGGTTACACAACCAAGTTTAAATCATAAAACTAAATTCAAGGCATTACAAACTAAGTGTCCACGGTTGATTATAAAAGTCAAAGATGAGCCTTTGTATAAATCCAAATTCATTTCAGCATTCTGTAAAAATTAACTGTGGATATTTTTAGACTCACAGTAAACCCTAAAAACAAGAATGTAATCAATTTGTGTGTGTCAAGTTGCGCTACAATATTCATAATTGTAATTCCAATACTTCCAACATTTGCATCGAACGTTAGCAATGTGGATCGTGCTTCCTAACTTCGTGCTGCAGTAGTCGCAATTGATATCTCCTACCTGGTTATATACCTTATGTGAACAAACCACACATTCGTAGTATCATTGACCGTTGACTCTATACTGATCGCTGGAGACGATTTGTCAGGATGGATAGATCACGACTTTATACTTTCCAGAATTCCAGATCCACTGGATTAGCAGTTTACTTTAAGCTTCGCATTTTTCTTGTTGTGGCCGGGCATACTGATCTAATCCTTTTTCAACCTAGCTTATTATTACCTGGTTATGGTTTCACTGTAGTATCTGCGCGTACATATCTGATTAATGTATCTGCTAATATGAAAAAGAATAGAGTTGTGCATGACTATGACTATACGTTATCATACAACAGGTGAAGATGGAACTTATCTTCGGTTAGGAGTATTTAAAAACTTAATTTACCGACTGAGTATTTACTCCTGAAATTAACTACACTGCTGACAAATACATTTTAAATCAATGAGCTCAAAAGTGAAGTTAAAAGTACAGTGCAATTCGTTTTCATTGGTGTAGATAAGACTGCGTCCCTCTCGTTAAATGAAAACCATGAAGTTTGTTGACGAGTGTTGCAAAATATGCATTTAGTTTAGTGTGATTATAAGTACAATCGTATTTCTGGGAAACTTTAAGAAAAATCTCTGTAGTGAGTAAAAGTTGGTCGGTTGGAAGTATAACAGTCAAAGCCAATAAAGGAGAGAGGGTTTTAAAAGATTTTTAAGTGTTGTAGTTGCAGTAATCTTTCTTGGCTTTGGCAGGACTGTTGGACATACAATTATTATTACTTTCAGTGTGCATTTTATTACACATGGGAAAGAGTCTTGCTTCTTGTCTGGATTGCAGCTGTCTTGACTAAAGAGTTCGTAAATGCAAATTTCCCCCATGCAAAATACAATGGCAAGTGTCTAAGCAGGAGAAAAAATTGCATGCCAAATTTTTGCATTCTCATGTTCCGTCTATGTTGCACTTTCAGTTTCAAATCTTTCGTAGACGTATTTAAGAAAGAAGGAGATTCTTGAGGTTGTTACATGTTGGGCGTTTTGGCTTTCAACTTTTGTCTTCTTTCTTCCAGCCAGTTTGCTAGTTTGCAGTCATAGTCCGTTGCAGGATATGCATCTGCTCAGCAAGATGCATTTTTCCATTTGCCAAATTGCCACCATCGCTCCCACCATCAGACGTTCATCTTCCATTCTGAATTCGCACTAAAAAAAATGTACAATCACTACCACCTGACTGCTTGTACTTTTTGCCAAGCCTCACTAGAGAATACTTACTTTTTTATTGAAATTGATGATAGTGGGATGTGTGATCATGTGAGAGCCCTTATTTTGTTTCCAAGCAAGTCATTAAATCAAAAGTACCTCAAACATTTTGATATGTTCAAGCTTAGCGAAAGATTTCTCAGTCCCTCAGTACTGTCTGGTAAAGTATTCATCTCAAATCTAGACCCCCATGTCTACTACAGGCTGCTTCGTCCTAAAGGTTCTCAGATCTCTAAGGCTCTGATGTCAAAAGCTCTCGTGTCTACCAGTGTCTCTTGGCTCCTACGACGAGGCTTCTGTTCCCGAGGCTCGTACGACCAAGACACTGCGGTCCTTAACCCATCCCATCTACATGTAAATTATTTTGACATGTTTTCAGTAATTAAAAACACAACTGGGTATTTTGTACGTGAAGATGAGCTCCGCTTTTACGCCCAGGTAGTCTTGTTATTGATGTGCATATATCTCTCTCTCTCTCTCATGATGAGCTATCAAGTTCTGCTCTTGGTACTTGCTATAATCGTCTTAACCTGTTGTTGCGTCGAAATCTCGGAGCTTTTCCTTGCCTAGACCTATATTATCGTTGGATGTAATGGCAAAAATTGATGATTAATTCGAGGTGCATATGAAGTATTTTCAGCATAGAAAATGTTATCATTCTAGTTGTCAGACAAACACCGACTTTGGAAGTCTTTACTTGCGAAAATAGCGTCATACGTAATTGCTGCTGGAAGTGTAGAACAAGAAATCCTACGCATTGAGGAGAAAAATATTATTGTATCGATTCTGTTGAAGTTGTGGTGCACCAGAAAGCTAGGTAATAAGTTTGAGGAAGAGAAATGAAGTGTCAGTTGGAATAATTCTTGTGTGTTTGCATCTCAACCAAAGTCCGTTCGAAGAAGACAAGTAGAAAGCCAAAATCGCTTCTTTTTCGCAAGTATTGCACTGCCGAGATACACCTCGCTTAGTCCAAATTACAATATCATTTTTTGCTATCGCGTCATCAATATAAGTTGGCGGTACGATACTGCCTTTTTTCTTCAATCCAACACTACCAATCTATATGCACACACAATATTATTATTGGTAAGTACCTTGTGTGGACTTGCCAAAATATTTAAAAATGAGATTGGACTCAATAACGATCTACTGGATAAGTGGCAGCAGAATACGTTGGCATCGCGTTGGCTTTTATGTAACGGAACTGAAGGAGGGGGCTCTTGGCTCTGTGTTCTCTCTTGGCTAATGACAGGGTATAAATGTCAGCAAAGATGAAGAATTGCTCCGTCCTTCAATAATTTCTTTTTCATTGCTCCCCGTTCGCTCACTCATTAACTTCTTTAGCTTGTTATTAAGAGAAATTAATTTCAAGTTGGAATATCAGGAATTCGTGAAACAATAAGTACCTCAGCAATACCATGTATACATATAACGGGCATCAATCAATCTTAAATGAGACGAGATGATCTATATGAAGCTTTCAATGTGTTATGGCGATGCTAAGGTCAATTTAACCGATAAAAAATACCCTGGTTTTAATTGAAAGTGTAGGTGGAGGAAGCTCACATATTCACATTATTGAGGACTGTAAGTGATAAACCATGAAATGAATGAATTGATTTAATACTTTAAACATAAATGATTCACCCTGCCTTCTTCTTCTCTGACTGAAGGTAACGGGGATCGTATGAAAGCACCCTGATTATTCGATAACTTTTAATTAATAGCATAACGGATTTACCGTCTCGAGAAGTATGCGAACTGTATTGAACCTATTTTTTTGCTGGAAATCCGAGTCCACAACTAGAAAATATAGAGAAGAAAGTGAAAGGTCAAAGATTAAATTAATTACCTAACCTTGAGGCCCACCATTATTTGTAAGGTTCAGTGGCATTATTTTATAATAGCATGGTATAAATTGAACACCAAATCGGAACTATATAAAAGAATTGAATACACCCTGTATGCCTTCACATCCTAATAATTCAGAGGACCAAACTATTTCGTATTTATTACTGCAGAATATCTGTAGGCACATGATTCTATTTGGCTAGACACATATTATATAGAGATGTACATGTGCATCATTACATCTACCAGACGATTAAAAAGATGATAAAACATATTGATGACACACGTCAACTCCTCTCTGCAACAAAGTGTATCATCATCATCATCATCGTCGCTGTGAATTCACACACAATCTACACTGCCTATGATGAGTCGAGTTAACTCATCAAGTTGACGCTGGACGACTCTCGTCTGCTAGTTTTAATATAAGTCTGGTGGTGCGATTTGCAATTAAGACGGATTCGATAAGTGTTCTTTATGTGGAAGAAAGAAAGCAGTGTTGGTGTGTTGAGTGGGGATTGTGGTGGCCCGGGAGGGTTACACCTTTGGCCCAACTCCTCCTCGAGTTTCCGCCCAGTCTCAGCATCTCTCCCATCCCAATTCCCAAAAAATATCCGTATTTCGTGTATCCCTACACTAAATAATGTTCCAACCATCCCCACACGCGTTGTTCCTCACTCACGAAGAAAGTCACCCTTGCTCACCAGTTTCCTTTCAGACTCCTCTCGGCAGAGTCAGTCTCACTCTCCCCGAAGAATCATTAATTCACTCTCCGTTTAATCACTTACACAATAATTAACCCCTTTCCCTTTACATAAACTCATCCCACTCACTTTTCCACTCCCATCCTTAATGCGCCCATTCACAGTATATCTACACCCACACACACACACGCCACATCCAGCCGGCTTTCTCTTTTTAAAGTTTCCTGTCAAGTGTGCGAATATTTTTTACACAAACCATTCTCATGTAGTTCTTATATTTGGATATGTGCCATACGAGTTTTATTTGATCGAACTTTTACACGCTATATTATTTACATGGAGAAAGTAGCAACCCTGTATATAATGAGTATAAAGCAAACACAATTCCATTCCATGCTTAACTCATGCCTGATTAAGAATAATTATTATAAGGCACACATAATACATATCGAGTATATATTTCACCCGAATATGTTTTTGGAACTAACGGGAAGACCTGGACTCTATCAAGGTTTTGTGAAAATGCCGGTAGGCATATATTATTCGGGAAATGGACTATATATAGGTAACAACATTACGTCACGCATTTTTAAGCACGCAAACTATGTGACACTCAGGTATATATCAAGCCAATTGTATCTGTAAATGTCAATTTTGTTTTTTGCGAGAGGACTTGAAGGCAAACGAGGTGGTTCTATATAGTCCGTGGTTGGTTGAGAATAAAACTGGACTCATGGACGTCTGCAGGAATTGATTTTTAGTGCGGAAAGGTGAAATATTGGATGTTGGATTCATGAAATATTTCCTGTGATTGATCATTGTCTACGTCATCTGAATTATAACGACAGGTTCGTGATACAACAAGTTATTATTGATTTAATTACTTGAATGCAAAATGACACTTGAGACTTGGCTGTAGAATGGTTCGATTTGATCATTTTGTTCATCCAGCTAAATGTTAAAACCTAAACATATCTCAGTTTCACGTGGTACAGTATATAAACTAGGTTTCTGATTTAAGTTTGGTTTCTTTTATATCGAGATATATCGTATAACTTTGATACGGAAATATCTAATAATTAGTGAGTCTTAGAGTTTTCGAAAAGTCTACCAGGCTCGTGTCAGCCTGCTGTACCTTACTCAAAAAAATCCTACCGTAAAAAACTGATCAAAAATTCAAATCACGGGTGCCTGCACTTGTGTCGCCCTTAGATCACGGTAACTTAAACAAGGAACATGCAAATGTGAATAAATTATGATAATTGGTTGGGTATGTAAGTAGGTAGAGTAAAAGTAAAACCTTAACCCTTTTATCTCATTGTACATTCTGGCAAAAGGCAAAGGTCTGCTGCTTTCATACCGTGACTGTCCGTATTATTGAGTCATACACACATCATGTAGTAAGGAGGAATCAAAATGCTCAGCTCTAGTATAAATTTTGAAGTAGAGATATCATAAGAGAGAGAGACCCTTTTGCTTTGTATGTTAAAGAATACTCAGTGTATGTTAAAGAAACTTGTTTCTTAACTCGGAACCAGTTGTCTATGTTTTATAGTCCCTTCAAACGAAAGTTTAGCTTTCAACCGGTAATGGTTATAGTTTGTAACATTCTATAAGGTTTCCACGCGTTTGTGCCAGATTGAATAGCTTTTAGTTCGCCTCAAGGGAATATCGGACAACCCCTTTTGTTTCTCATTTTCAGACATCATTTCGTGAAGATAAAGGGAAAGTTATGATGAGACACTGGCAAGAATCTGTTATAGCTTTTATTGTGAATTATTGTGTGCTCTCGTGGACTTGTGTGTGCTGCGATGGAGTAGTAGAAGGTTAGAATAATAAAAGGAATAAGAATGAGGCCCTTCGGTAGGAACCTATTATTTGTTTTGTGAATAAGTATTGCCTCATATTTGCGTGGAACGACTGTCATACTCATATTATGATACTCGTGGTTCAGCCGGGGAAGGATTTACAGATGGGCTCTTCTTCTTCTACCCGGGTATTTTACAACGAATGCAGGTCAGTTTAGTTCGAGGGATTGGGTATCGATAGTATTTACAAGTAATGTGCATGTGTGTGTTGTCTCTCCCATACCGGAATATCGAATGTATGTATGTATATATATATAATGAACGACGGTGGTGATGATGATGAGACAACGCCATGCAGTCTGGCCCGAAAAAGGGGTTTTGTAGAAGAACACGGAGGGTAATGGCTCTCTAAGTATATGGTGTATGGAACCCGGCGTTTTATTCCTAATAGATAGCACCGTATGTTTTTATAATTACAAGTTTATAAGAGGGAGGGCTGTTTGGGTGAAAGTTTTTCTTAGTTAGTTAGTTCTATGAGGTTGACCAACGTAATTGTCTCGTCTACGGCAGCAATTTACACATGAGAACTTCAATTGATTGACCTGATGAATTGTTACCGTTTATTGTTGTTACTACTGAAGGTGATACTACATAGACGATCCTCCGTGCAATTCTTTTAATGTATAGCGTTTAATTTTTTATTAGTATCAAAATCATAAGTTAGTGAAGCAGAAAACAAAACAATTTCATCCAGTCTCCTCGATGACTAAAATTTAAACACGCACATTTTTAAAAGAGCTGAACAACTTACTTTCTCCAGACATTTTTAATTTTAATGCTCGGTTGTATGCAGAACAATGAATCTAGACAGGCGAAGAAGCTTTAGACTTTGACTTCTTCAAGTTTAAAAGTCCTAAGCTGGTAGTTTAAAACGAAATTGGTGCAGTCTACCTAGATACTTTGAGTGGAATGGGTTCATGAATATTTTATTTGAATAGTCTGAATTAAGTTGTAGAATGCTCTAATCGATCATGCAACCCCGAAATGAGGAATTTTGAATGCGTTTTCGATCTTCTGGTATTCCACGTGAGGCACTTGCTTTGCTGAGTTTTTTGTTAGTAATTGCTGGATGAATTTTTGTAAAAGCATACATATTATTACACATATCATCTAGAATGCTTTTGAGCGTCTAGAAAGTGTTCGAAAATGAAAGGAAAGGCAGAATACAAATCTTGTAAAGCATTTACAAACAATTTTATTTGCATGCAATTCAAATTACAATCAATCTCTCTCTGTGTATAAACTACAATGTCTACGAAAACTAAAAAAATTTATTGCACCATGTTAATCTCAATGACACTTAACGTATCTACTTTGTATCGTCAACTTTGTAACTCAAACAGAATTAATTAAAATCTTTTAGAGTTTGGAGCTAGAAAGGATCGAGAGAGTATCATAATAGGTTATTAATCATCAGAACGTACAGTGCCTGCTTATTCAGTTCAGCCTGATTTTTACCAGCAAAGCAAGGAGTCACAAAATCTCAAACGTCTCTAAAAAACACATTGCTCAAAGAATTCTCCAGAAAGGTTAATTTCAAGGTCTGTTTTAAAACATGCGATAGAGTGGTATGTTGTGTACTTACGTTTGTATGAGGAAATAACGGAACTTAAATGCGATTTTTAACCTTAAGGGACAGTGTTAGTCAAAAGGCTCTCCTACCATCAAGATAGAATAGGAATGTGTCAGTATTTCACGGAGGATTGAAGTTTTTTATGGCCCCTGACTTTTTTAGTTTCTGTGCTTCCCATTCAATCTCCCATTATACCTTTGCCTTCAGGGATGACTAGGAAGTATCATAAAAAGAGTCTGGCAAAAATATTATGAGCTTATACAGATTCAAAACAACTGTATATTAGTGTGGTTTCTTTGCGACAGGAAGGACGAAGATTAAGGTATACACTACTCTACGCACATCTTTCTTTTCTTGTCCGACTTCCTTTCAGTAAGATTATATAATTGCCCACTAAGACACTATCTAAATGAGGTGTTTCAAAAGTGTCCCTCTTTGATGAGTTCTTCAACCTTTAGAATAATGTCAAGGCACTTTAACAACCGAAAAATTGTACGGCAGCTTGCTCCATTATTTCCGACTTTATGGCTTTTCTGTGAGACAAGTGGAGTTTGTCCAGACCTTTTGCACTTGTTCATCATTTGGCTGAAAAACACATGAAGACAATTTTGCTTGGTATTTTTAAATACTTTACAAAATATCAGATAATGGAATTGAAGATAAAGAAAAGGTTCATTTGATCTGCGTTGCGTATTCAAACGGGGAACACAATTACACTTACATGCAGTTCATAATAATATGTACAAGTGTGTTCTATAGTAAATTCATTAATTGGCACCTGGCTGACTAAGGATATAAGGAACTCAGGTTATGAAGTTACTCAGTCAAGACACCAATCAATGTCAGACATACACTTCAATGTTTTGACTATTTGAACTGTCAACTATTAAAGTACAATTAAAATTCAACGATTGAGACACAAAAGAGACCATTGGCTTGTGCTATCAGTCTTAGACAGTCCAGTCATATAGCACGATAGTACATACGTGTGTAGTTTTGACTATCAAGTGATACACTTTTTATTCTTGTCTGACACCCTCCTAGTGTGGCATTACATCCAAGACAAGCTTAATTACTTCATCGAATGTAGTCTACAATATATAATAATGACGGAATAATCAAAATAAGATATCTTCGTGCACACACGGCATCCATCTCCAGCACAGAAAAATGAACGGACCAATCATAAGCAAGATACACACTAAAAGTAAAAATCGTCTGAGGAAATAGAATATATCAGTATCAGGTGTAAATATTTAAATTGACGGTTGATGTATATATTTGATATAAATGAATAAATGCATTAATTGACACAAGCCCTTACGTACGTACTAAAACTGTTTTGTATTCCTACCACGAATACTGTACAGGTAGGCAGTTCACACACACTGCTAATCTTTTTGATAGGCAAGGAAGATATTAACCATGTAGGTAGACTATTAATTTTTAAAACTCCGATTTCCGTCTTTCTCATGTTAAACTTACACGTGTACCAAGGAACTAAAGAGAAAAAAATCAATACAGTATTTCATTAAGTACACAAAAATACTTTTAATTGCTTTCGTGTTTGCTTTCCTCCACTTCCAACTTCGCCTATCATTCACTCACACATGAGGCTAAAAGTTCATTCGGGTTGCGGAGTTGCGGGATTATGATTAAGCACGGACTAAGAATTTTATTATTTACACACTAGAGAATGTCTTTGATAGTACAAAGTACATACGAAGTACGTCATACTCGTATTTAAGGATACAATTTATGTTTGTTTAGTATGAAGGATGTCATTTCTCTTCATAAAGTAATTTGTGCCAAAAAATGACAACAAATATTATAAGGGGAGCTGTGTGTAATTAGGGAGTTGAATTACTTTTAATATTAAATGTCTTCATCAACACGCCACACATTATTGCACATGATAGGGGAGATATATGTCTTACCGGTGCGTATAAAAACGCTTGTAATCGGCAAGAAGTCTTCATTTCATTTTTGGTTAGGAGAAAGAAAGCACAGATACTAAAACAACCGAAGAGTTTTTGCTCAAATAATATTATTCAATAAAATACACAAATATTTTTATACTGCTAGGAAGAACGAATACATTAAATTTATTTTTTCTCAACTCCCGTTCCATCTATACAGAGAAGACCCACGCGGCAGAATAAGTCCCAAACCATATCTCTATGTAATATTATATTATTACACAGTAGATGAGAACAATATTTCTTGCGTAGGAAAATTAGCCGGTAAGTTTCTCACTTTTTATCACATAATAAAATTAATATTAGAAAGATAGAGTTTTGAAAGAGTTGGCGCTTTGCGAACTCCCCATCTCGACCAAGGTCGAAATTCGTGGATTTAGATTTGCGAATACTTTCATGCATACAGAACGGCAGGAGCGTTTAAGGTTGTGTATGTGCGAATAGCATTGCTTTTTACATATGACAGAGTATTGAGAATCATCGGTAGGGTAGTTCAGTTTGGTTGAATTTATAAAGCACTTATGCTTATTACTCTTTCTCTGTACAACTCTTTTACTTATTCTTCTTTACCTCGACGAGACCTACCTTCGTCGCGAAATAAATTCGTACATTCAGGAGAGAGTGTGTGGTTAGATCTGACGAGTATTTTATACATATAACATAGTGAGAGAGCAGCTCAGAAGAACGTGATATTATTTGCAAATACTCAATACAACTAGCTTAGTTGTTTCATGTATGTGTGCTCATAATATTCGCAATATTCGCATGGTACTTCTTTATTCCTCACGTACAACCGTACTAGTAGTCGGTCAGTTTAAGCTCCTGCTTACGAAGAGTTGTAATGAGTTGTATTTTGTGCATAGAACAGAGTTGCTTTGCTATTAAAATGAGCAGGGACTCTGATGTCTCCCTACTTCTTGCCTAGAGAATATCTAACTCTTCTCCTGTAGTAGTAGGACAAGAAGTGAGCAGTTTGTAGAAAGCAATACTATTGTGTGTGAGTGTCTTAATATCGAGAAGACCAGTTGTAGAGAACAAAATCGTGAAGTGTAACATAGAACAACAAATACCGATTGTCCATAAGAAAGCATTTTCCCTTTCTCGATCATCTGAAGTTTGATACTAACTATGAGACAGAAAGGTTTATATATTATGTCAAATACACTGGCTAATTTTTCGAATTCTTTCTTATTATTACTTTCCAACTACACTACAAGGAATAAGCAGAGTGAACTTAATGTTACTGTGAAAGTGAGTGAGTTCAATTTTAATTCACAAAAGAAATTTTCCTGTACGCGAGTCTTGAGAATTTAATTTATGCTTCATGTTGAACTAAATATTCAATATACATACGCATACTGTAATCCAGACATAGACATGTTTACATGTGCCCCTACTGACAAGGAGTCAAATTGTGAACAGTAAAAAAGTATATTTTATAATATTACCCAAAAATGAGAGAGTGTTTCATACGAAAGAGGACTGCTTGTAAGAATTCTGCACTAAAACTTTCCCAGGATCTCAAAGGCAATTTTTACTCAAGTCTGGAATAAATCTCAATGTGATTTATTATACAGGAAAATTC
>Ga0194135_10000381_pt1 | contig 26074 bp, 27 predicted proteins | sample LitLau_LLRF_2013_FD_134024 | JGI IMG/M metagenome (GOLD analysis project Ga0194135, IMG submission 134024) | Freshwater sediment microbial communities in response to fracking from North America - Little Laurel Run_MetaG_LLRF_2013 (version 2) | ecosystem: Environmental > Aquatic > Freshwater >... | reverse complement strand
GGCGAAGGTGGTCAGGTCGGCGGCAACGCCCATCTGTTCCATGGCGAAGAAGGTGCCGGTACGGCCAGCGCCGGTCTGCACTTCGTCAGCGATCAACAGGATGCCGTGCTGGTCGCACAGGGCACGCAGACGCTTCATGAACTCTTTGGGCGCGACGTAGAAGCCGCCTTCGCCCTGCACTGGCTCGATGATGATCGCGGCGATATCACGAGGCTCGGCGTCGTTCTTGAAGATGCGCTCGATGCTGGCGATGGAGTCGTCGATGCTCACGCCGTGCAGTTCGTTCGGGTACAGCGCGCGGAAGATGCCGCCTGGCATCAGGCCCATGCCGGCCGAGTAAGGCACGACTTTGCCGGTCAGGCCCAGGGTCATCATGGTGCGGCCGTGGTAGGCGCCGGTGAAGGCGATCACGCCGGCGCGGCCAGTGGCGGCACGGGCGATCTTCACGGCGTTTTCCACGGCTTCGGAACCGGTGGTCACCAGCAGGGTTTTCTTGGCGAAGTCGCCCGGAACCTTGGCGTTGATCTTCTCGCACAGTTCCACGTAAGGCTCGTAGGCCAGAACCTGGAAGCAAGTGTGGGTCAGCTTGTTCAGCTGCTCGGTCACTGCGGCGATGATTTTCGGGTGCACGTGACCGGTGTTCAGTACCGCGATACCGCCGGCGAAGTCGATGAACTCGCGGCCTTCAACGTCGGTGACGGTGGCGTTCTTCGCGCTGTCGGCGAAGATCGGGTGAATCTGGCCCACACCGCGCGGTACAGCGGCTTCACGGCGTTTCATCAAGGATGCGTTGGTCTTGCTCATAGTGTCCTCATTCACCGCTGCGACAGCGGTGTGATTCAAGGGTTGCGGGGCGGGGAAGTGACTGCGACAGCATGCGTTGATCGACTGTCGGAGCCTTCCCGGGCCACCTTGAAAAGTGCGTTTTTTAAAGCGGCGCAGGGGGACAGCGCTCTCGTGCCCCCGGCGCTTGAAACCGGATCAGATACCCAGGCAGAGGTATTTGATTTCCAGGTAATCCTCGATCCCGTACTTGGAACCTTCACGGCCCAGGCCCGAAGCCTTGATGCCGCCGAACGGCGCCACTTCGTTGGAGATCAGGCCGGTGTTGACCCCGACCATGCCGTATTCCAGGGCCTCGGCCACACGGAACACACGACCCAGGTCGCGGGCATAGAAGTACGAGGCCAGCCCGAACTCGGTGTCGTTGGACATGGCGATGACTTCGGCTTCGTCTTTGAAGCGGAACAGCGGCGCCAGCGGGCCGAAGGTTTCTTCCTTGGCCACGGCTGCGTCTTTGGGCACGTTGACCAGGATGGTCGGCTCGAAGAAGTTGCCTTCCATGGACTTGCCGCCGGCCAGCAGGGTCGCGCCTTTTTTCAGGGCGTCGGCGATGTGTTCCTGGACCTTGGCCACGGCTTTTTCGTCGATCAGCGGGCCGGTGGTGGTGCCTTCTTCCAGACCGTTGCCGATCTTCAGCTTGGCCACCGCCGCCTTCAATTTCTCGGCGAAGGCGTCGTACACCGAATCCTGAATGTACAGGCGGTTGGCGCAGACGCAGGTCTGGCCGTTGTTGCGGTACTTGGAAATGATCGCGCCTTCGACGGCCTTATCCAGGTCGGCGTCGTCGAACACGATGAACGGCGCGTTGCCGCCCAGTTCCAGGGAGACTTTCTTGATGTCCTTGGCGCATTCGGCCATCAGTTGGCGACCGATTTCGGTGGAGCCGGTGAACGACAGCTTGCGCACGATCGGGTTGCTGGTCAGCTCGCCGCCGATGTCGCCGGCGCTGCCGGTGACCACGCTCAGCACGCCTTTCGGGATGCCGGCACGGTGCGCCAGTTCCACCAGGGCCAGGGCCGAGAACGGAGTTTGCGACGCCGGCTTGATGACCATGGTGCAACCGGCGGCCAGGGCCGGGCCGGCTTTACGGGTGATCATCGCCGCCGGGAAGTTCCACGGGGTGATGGCCGCGGTCACGCCGATCGGCTGCTTGATCACGATCAGGCGCTTGTCCGGCTGGTGGCCCGGGATCACGTCACCGTAGATGCGCTTGGCTTCTTCGGCGAACCATTCGATGAAGGAGGCGGCGTAGGCGATTTCGCCCTTGGCTTCGGCCAGCGGCTTGCCCTGCTCCAGGGTCATCAGGCGACCCAGGTCGTCCTGGTTTTCGATCAGCAGTTCATACCAGCGGCGCAGCTTGGTGGCGCGCTCCTTGGCGGTCAGGGCACGCCAGGCCGGCAGGGCCTTGTCGGCGGCTTCGATGGCGCGGCGGGTTTCGGCGGCGCCCATCTTGGGTACGGTGCCGAGGATTTCACCGGTCGCGGGGTTGTTGACCTTGATCGTCTGACCGTTGTCCGCGTCGACCCAAGCTCCATCGATGAAGGCTTGCTGGCGGAACAACTGGGCGTCTTTGAGCTGCATGTCGGCTTCCTTAACAGCACCGCGCATACGCGGGGCGAATTGTGATTGTAAAAAAGGCGCCCTGTCAGACACGGACCGCGCTGGCGCGTCCGAAAGCCGGGACAAAGCTGCCGTCAGGAAAATCGTTCACTGGGTAAAAGCACGAAAATGTCGCACACAAGGATAGACGTGCGCTTGGGCACCCAGGCAAGAGCGTTTGAAATCTCAAACGAATCCTAGGGTCAACAGGGGTAAAGGACAATAGGCTGTTCGAAAAAAAGAACGTAAAGGCGCCTAGCGGTAAAAAATCCGCCCCAACCTCCCATGCCGCCGGGCAAAAGACAACGCCCCCGGGGCCTGCAGACCGCGGGGGCGTTGGCATGACGCCTGGAGAAGGATCAGCTGCTGAACGACTTGAGCACCGTCAGCAGGCTGGTGAGGTTGTCGGCCACACCGCCCTGGGCGACTTTCTCGGTGGCCGACGCACCGGCGGTGGTGTCGACGCTGTAGATCTGCATCACGCCCTGGTTGGTCGCGGCCTGGGCCAGGGTGTTTTGCTGTTGCTGCGCCGACACCGAGTTCTGGAACAGGATGGCCACGGACTGGCCCATGGACTGGTAGACGGTGCCCATCGCCATGGCCGGTGCTTCGGCCACCACCTTGACGTTGGTCTGGGTCACGGCATCGGTGATTTGCGGACTGACTGTGCTCATAAAAACTCCATTTTTTCAGCAGGAAAGTTCAACGGGAAACCAGACGCTCAACCACTCAGCCCTGGAAGGACTTGAGCACCGTCAGCAGGCTGGTGAGGTTGTCGGATACGCCGCCCTGGGCAACCTTCTCGGTGGCCGCGGCGCCGGCGGTGGTGTCGACGCTGTAGATCTGCATCACGCCCTGGTTGGTCGCGGCCTGGGCCAGGGTGTTTTGCTGCTGCTGCGCCGACACCGAGTTCTGGAACAGGATCGCGGTGGCCTGGGCCATGGATTGGTAGATGGTGCCCATCGCCATGGCCGGCGCTTCGGCGACGACTTTGACGTTGGTCTGGGTAACGGCATCGGTGATTTGTTCGTTTACAAGTGGCATGGCTCAACTTCCTTTGTTAGGCACACGGAGCATTCCGTGTCTTTGAGTGAACGTGGCAGCCGTTTTGCTGTGAACCGCGAGGCCTGGAACCGCAGGCTTATTTCAGGGGGGGCTCATTGCCCGGCAGCGGCGAGCACCTGCTTGAGGGTGTCCTCGACTTTCTGCGACAGCTCGGCCATGCGCGCCTCGACGGCGGCTTTTACCTCCTGCTGCACCAGGGCGCTGATCATCGCCTTGAGGGCGGGATCGTCGGCAGGGGCTGGGGCGGGAGTGGCTGTCGCGGCACCGGCGTTGTCCGCACTCGGCGTCGCTGCCGGTTCCGCTGCGCCCGTCGGCGCGACAGTAGCGGCAGCGGCCTGGCCCTCGGCCGCCGCCAGCAGCTGACGCAGCACCAGCTCGTGCGCCTGGGAATCAGCCTTGCCAGCACTGGCCCCCGACAACTGCTCGATGATCTTGCGAGCGTGCTGTTGATCGGCCTCTATCAACTCGGTGGCCCGCCGCCGCGCCAGATCAACGCTCTGTTGCGCGGACTTGGACATGTCCAGCGGCTTGTCCTGGGCAAACGCCTGCAGTAACTGGCGCTCATGCTGGGTCAATGGGCGATTCAGATACTTCTCGGCAAAGAGAAGTATCGTCGCCATCGGGGTTTGCTCTTCATTGGCCATTGCTTGCTCCTTTATTGATCAATGGCGTCGAAGGGCTGGGCACCGGGTCCGTCGAACTTCAACGCCTGGGGTGGACAGAGCGGCCGACGAACGCCGGCGCCTCTTGCACGACGGCCCCGGGCGCCTCGCGCGCCCGAGGGTCAGGTTCAGGAAGACGAGGATCGATTGGCCAGAACGTCGCTGTACTTGGCGATGCTGGCGTCGATCTTGTCGATGGCCATGCCCGCCGCATCGGCTTCCATGGCACCGGCCGCCGCCGCGACAGCCGCGGCGGCACCCACCAGCAGATCCGTGACCAGGGCGCCCAGGGCATCCTCGGCGGCGCCTTTCACGTTCTCTTTGACGATGTTCTCGGTCATCTGCTTGAGCAGCACCGACTGCGCCGCCAGGGCCAGCTTGCTGACCCCGTCGAAATACCCCGCCGCCGACTGCGCCACCAGGCCGGCGGCCTGGCTGATCATCATGTCCGGCGCCGCGGCGATCTGCGCCGGGGCATAGCTGAAGGTCTGGGCATTGGTGAACTGCACCGCCTGGACGATCTGGCTGTTGAGCGCATCGGTGCTGTCGGTGCTGGGGGTGCCGGCCTGCTTGAGCAACTGCGCGTTCATCGTCTCCATCACCGAAGGTTGCGCGGCGGCCTGCGGCGCTGAAGGCGCAGGGTCGGCCGCCCCATTGGTGCCGGTCGACCCGGCCTCGCGAGGCTTGGCCGCTTCCGTCTCCGGACCGGGGCCGGCCGCCGCGCTCGCGGTGTCATCGGCCGCAGCCGCGGGTGGGGTTTTCTTCTTGAACCATGCCATGACGATTCTCCCGGGCTGTCAGCCCTACTCGCCGATCGCCATGATCAACGCCACGGCCTTGGACACCACCGCGTTGGAGATCTGGTTCAGCGCCTGCTGGCTGTTGACCGCATTCTGCAACGACAGGCCGGCCGAGTGGCTGGCCACCTGATACAACGAGGCGATGGCCTGGGCCGGGGCTTCGGCCACCACCTTGACGTTGGTCTGGGTCACGGCATCGGTGATCTGCGAATTGACCATTGGATCGGGCATACATCTCTCCTTAGATGGAATGGCCCACCGCAGGAGGCGGTGGCACCGGCTACAGCGTCGAAAACAGGCTCACTGAACAAGAACGTTGCGGCGCACCCGCTGTGAATCCTGCCTCGCCCTCAACGCAAGGCCTCGCGCAACAATTGCACATGCTTGCGCGCCAGGGGCTGGTTCATCCCCAGCTCGGCGGCAATGTTCGGGTAGGGCAGGTCGTCGACAAACTTTAGTTCAAACAAGCGGCGTTTTTTAAGCGGTAATTGCGCCACCCGCCGACTGAGCAGGGCCAGGGTTTCCAGCAGCTCCACCTGCTCCAGCACCGACATCTGCGGCGCCTCCAGCTGCTGCAGCGGATCGTCCTCGAAATCGGCGAAATCCACGAACAGACGCTGCTCACGCGCCCGCCGCCGACAGCTGTCGACAAACACATGATCCAGCACCAGAAACAGAAAGCCCTGGGGATCGCGAATGCGCTGCGGCGAACGGCGAAAAAACAGCAGCGCCTTGATCGCCGTGGCCGCCAGCCACTCCTGGGCGCCATCGGCGTTACCCCGCGCCAACTGCCGGGCGCGACGCTGCAACCCGGGCAGCACCGCCTTCCAGCTCGCCTCGAACAGATGATCCGCCAGCGCTGTCGGCAGGCCCTCTTGCATCGAACAGTTCATCTCCCGCACCTCCCTGTGCCCCGTGACCGCACGGATATGACTGCAGGTTGCGCTGGGCCGAACGGCCGATGCAGCGGGAAAAACTGCCGCTACGGCCCGGGTTGCCTCGGGTGGCGACGTGCAACCGCACGCCAATGAAAACCGGCGTGGACGCCCCGAGTCGACATAGGTATGATGTCGCCCGCACTGCACTCGTAGCTCAGCTGGATAGAGTACTGCCCTCCGAAGGCAGGGGTCGTGGGTTCGAATCCCGCCGAGTGCGCCATCTTTAGCGAAAAAGCCCCAGGTCTGATGGCCTGGGGCTTTTTTGTTTTCGGGCTTCAAGGTTTCCGGCGGCAGCCATCATCGACAACCGGAACCCGAACGACGCCAGGTGGCTGTCCCGACAAGGCGCAACTTGCTACATTCCACGCCCCCGGACAGGAGGTCCCCATGCTGTGCCATCCGTTGTGCAACCAGCCCTTCGAGCCAGAACTCCGTGATTGGATCAGCTGTTTCACCGGCTATGACATGCCCCCTGAGCGGGATGCGGAACTGAGCCGCTTCAACCCCAACCACCCCGAAGACCGCGAATACCTGATCCGCCACTACGCTCTGAGGCGCGATTACCCCCAGCAGAATTTCCGTCATCGGCAACAGCTGGTGCAGGTCCTGCAAGCGGCCCTGGACGACCCGGACTACGCTTTCGACAGTGTCTGGGAGCCGGTCGAGGAGGACGACGAATACGATCAATGGCCCAGCGGCTGGCCAGCGGTGATCGACGACAGCCGGGACTTCTTCCAGCGCCTGCTGATCGCGGCCCGGGAGCTATGGCACGAAGATCTGACCCGCGCGCAGTTACCCTCACTGGCAGAGTGCCGGGCGATCCCGGAGCGGGATCGGGGCACCCGCGACTGGCTGTTCAATATCGACAACGCCGAAGCCTGGCGGGCAGTCTTCAATGAAGCGGCCACGCCCTACGACTTCAATACCCCGGGCCCGGTGTTTCAAGGCGAGCAACTGAGCCTGCAGCTGGCCGGCGATCTGGGACGGCTGTCGGTGCCTAGCACCTGGCCGGCGAGCCAGGCCCCGACCCACTGCCGCCTGCTACTCAAGGTGCAGGGCATCAGCGAACTGGCGGTCAGCGGTACGCGCTTCGACGGGCGCATGCGCACCCAACTCACCCGCCTCAACCCCGGTTATCACCTGCGTCTGGAAATCGGCTTCGACTGCGTGATCGAATGCGTGGCGCTGTCCGTGAGCATCGCCGACGTCGAAGGAATACACGATGAAAAGCAACTTTGAAGTGGCCCTGGAGCGTCAGGAAATGCCCCAGTTCTTTCGTGGCCAGGGCCAGTACCTGACCCGAGACGGCGATTGGGACGAGCATCTGTACTGCATCAACTGGCCGGGGGTCTTCGCCTACCTGCGGGACCACGCCGACGGTGCACAACAACTGAGCAGCGCCTTCGAGCTCTATGTCTACAGCGTTGTGGAAACCATCGAGGATTGCTTCGGCCTGCGGGAAAACCTGTTCTGTTACTACTCGACCCGGACCCACTGGGCGCCCGAGAGCGTCGATCTGCTTGCGCAATTGCCGGAGCCCTGCCGGCGGCGCATCGTCCAGCGTTTGAGCTGGTATCGCTGGCAGGTGGAAAATCACGCCCGGCTGCTGCCGGAACGGGCCCGGCGCATGAGCGCGGACGGAGCCTGCGCCGAGTTCATCGACCTGCCGGCCTTGCCCTACAGCTGAACCCGGCGGCCGCCTGAGTTATTCATCCTCGGCGGCTTCGGCGTCCGGCGGCGCAGGCTCGGCTTCGTCCTGCGCCTCGGGGTCGGCGCCCTCTTCAGCCTCTTCCAGGCCAAAGTCCTTGCGACTTTCCTTGATGGCCTGACGGATATCCGCGCCCTTGATCGGGCAGTTCAACATTGCCGCTATACGGTCGATGCGGGGTGCCATGACCGGCCTCTCACTTTCTGGAAACTGCGCAGATAGTGCGCGCTTTCCCCGACGACAGCCAACCCCCGCGCTTTATTGACGACGCAAGGCTTGCAGGCGCGCGTCCAGATCCTCCTTTGGATACTGTTCATGCAGCTGCAGCAGCAGCTCGGCCGCCTCGCGGCTCTGGCCGCCTTCCCACAGGCGCAAGACCGCCTGAAGTTGCTCATCCAGCCGTTTGATCGTCCGCGGCTCGACCGGGGCCGACATGCGCTTGGCCAGCTTGCTCGACTCAGCCCTGGGCTTGGCCATCGCCGGTGGCGCGGCATCGGCGGACGCTTGCATCTCCGGTGCCGCGGCAAAACTGCCGACAGGGGCCGCCGGATCAATGGGCGAAGGGGCCGTGGGCTCGGGAGCACTCAAGGCCCCGGCCAGCTCGGCAGACTGTGGCGCCGCCTGGCGTGCCATGGGCGCAGCTGGGGCTGGAGCGGGCGCGGGGACAAAGGCCTGCTCTTGTGGATAGTGCTCCGGGGAAGGCCGCAGCAAGCCGATGACCAGGGCCACGCCAAACAGGCTGGCAAAGGCCAGTTGATAGCGCGGCCGCTGGCAGGCGCGCATCCAGCGCTGCCAGAGGCTCGGCTTGGGCGCAGGGGCTTCGCGGCGCGCAGTGGCCAGGATCAGGGCATCCAGATAGGCCGGTGGTTCCTGGGCGCTGTGTTGGCGGATGTGCGCCAGCATCTGCTCATCGGGGGACGGGGTCTGTCGGGCGTCAGTCATGTGAGTACCTCCTCGGCCAGGAGCCGACGCAGTTTTTTCAGCGCATAACGGAAACGGCTTTTCACCGTTTCCAGCGGCGCCTGGGTCAGGCTGGCGATTTCTGGCAGTTCCAGGTCGCCGTGGGCCCGCAGCAGGAACACTTCGCGCTGGTCTTCGGGCAAGTCTTGCAAGGCGGCTTCGATACGCTGCTGGTCGCGGCACAGGCTCAGTTGCTGTTCGGGACCGGGAGCCTGGTCGGTTTCGCCGTGCAGTTGTTCGTCGTAGCTGTCGTGCAGCGGGTTGCGCTGGCCATGCTTGCGCCAGTGGTCGATCAGCCGGTTGCGAGCAATCTGATACAGCCAGGTGCGAAAGCTGGCCCGGCCCTGGGGCTGGCTGGCGCTGCGGATCAGGCTGAGCCAGGTGTCCTGGTAGACCTCTTCCGCCAGCTCGGCCTTGCCGCACAAGCCCAGCACAAAACCATACAAGCCCTGGCGATGGCGCTGGTACAGCAGCTCGAAAGCCGCTGGATCTCCAGCGCGATAACGCGCCAGCAGCGCTTCATCGCTGCTGGCATCGGTGGACACTTGGGGAGCAGACATGGGGCGGATGAACTCCTGTTCACTGCTCGTGAGGGGGCTATTCAAGGCGGCTCTGCAACTGGCTCATGTCCACGGGCTGAGCCTCGGCCTGGGGCGCATTCCCGGCCTGGGCTTTCGGCGCCTGAGTTTGCAGGCTTTGCGCCAGTTCCACCAGTTGTACGAACTCGCCCCGCAGCCCGTAAGGATCATCGCCCTTGGCGCCGCGGGCCAGCTTGGCGGTGTCGCTCAGGCTGAAGTTGCCGGTGTAGCGGCCGTCCTTGAGTTGCTGGGAAAACGCCGCCACCGCAGCGGCGAAGCGCAGGTCCGGGCTGGCCTCGGCCAGTTTAGCCGGCTGCTGCGCGCTGATCGGCCGTTCGATCAGGCGACTGCTGCCACCCTCCGGCGCTTTGTAGCGCACCCGCAGCATCGCCAGCTCGCCCTGCTTGCCAGTCTGTTGCGGCGCCTTGGCCTGTGCATAACGCAGCGGCTCCAGCCAGCCCTTCTCGCCTGCTGGGACGATTTCATAGAGCGCGGTCACCGTATGCCCAGCGCCGATTTCCCCGGCGTCGACCTTGTCGTTGCTGAAGTCTTCACGCTTGAGGGCACGGTTCTCATAACCCAGCAGGCGGTATTCGCTGACCTGGGCCGGGTTGAACTCCACTTGCAGCTTCACGTCCTTGGCCACCACCGCCAGGGTCGAGCTGAGCTGGTCCACCAGCACCTTGCGCGCTTCGCGCAGGTTGTCGATGTAGGCGTAGTTGCCGTCACCGGCATCGGCCAGTTGCTCCATCAGGTGCTCGTTGTAGTTATCCACACCAAAACCCAGGGTGGTCAGGGACACGCCGCTCTTGCGCTTCTCGGCGGCCATGGCCTTGAGGCTGTCGAAGTCACTGATGCCGACGTTGAAGTCGCCGTCGGTGGCCAGCAGGATGCGGTTGATGCCCTTGTGGATAAAACCCTGCTGGGCCATCTGATAGGCCAGCTGGATACCCGAGGCGCCGGCCGTGGAACCGCCGGCGGTGAGCTGGTCGATGGCCGTGCGAATCTTCGCCTTGTCGCGTCCGGATGTGGGCTCCAGCACCACTCGCGATTCACCGGCGTAGACCACCAGCGACACCCGATCCTGATCCCGCAGTTGATCCACCAGCAGCTTGAGGGTGCTTTTCACCAGGGGCAGGCCTTCGCGGCGATCCATGGAGCCGGAGACGTCCACCAGAAACACCAGATTGGCCGGGGCCAACTCTGCTACCGCGCGGTCCGAAGCCTTGATGCCGATGCGCAACAAGCGGGTATGGGGATTCCACGGCGAGGGCGCCAGCTCGGTGGTCACGCCGAAGGGCGAGCCGTCCGTGGGCAGGGCGTAATCGTAGGGGAAGTAGTTGACCAGCTCCTCCAGGCGTACCGCGCCTTGCGGCGGCAAGCTGCCCTGGTTGAGCAGACGGCGGACATTGGCATAGGCGCCGGTGTCGACGTCGGCGCTGAAGGTCGACACTGGCGCTTCGGCAACGCTGTGGATCGGGTTGTCCGCCAGCTTCTGGTACTGCTCCCGTGGCTCATCGCGGTAACCGGCGCTGATCGAATCACGGGCGGCGATGGGTGCCGGCCTCGGCGCCGACAACCCCATGGGATAGGCAACGCGCTTGGCCATGGCGACATTGGCGCGCTGCACCTCGTACCGTACTTCGGGCGCGGCTTGCAACGCGCCTTGAGTCGAAGCCCCGGCGGCGGATTCAGGCTTGGACGACACACCGCAGCCGGCCACCGCCAGCAGCAGGCCGGCGGCGAAACCCTGGGCGGCCGGACGAAGAAAATGCAGAGGAAGGGACATGGGGGCTGACCTCGGGAAGAAATGATCCATTCCCCCCTTCAGACGAAGCCCCTGGGCGATTCGGGTTAAGCCCGCGAAAATTTTTACTTAGCGGGAATAGCGGCGCACCACGCTGCTGTTGCGCAACACGTGGCCGTTGATCTTCTCCAGCAACTGGGCGCGGGTCAGCCCGGCGGGCAGCACGTCGGGCGCCAGGTCCAGGGCAAAGATCTGGATGATGTAGTGATGGGCGCTATCGCCCACCGGCGGGCACGGCCCCATGTACAACGTGCCGTTGCGGCTGTTGAGCCCGGCCAGCCCTTCCAGGGTCGGCTTGGTGCCGGCGCCGGCCGGCAACTGGCGGGTGGTCGGCTTGATCCCGTAATGCACCCAGTGATCCACGCCCTGGCCCTTGGCGCCGTCCGGATCGTGCATGACGATGGCGTAGCTCAAGGTGCCCTCGGGCCCGGCGGTCCAGCTCAAGGCCGGAGAATTGTTGTGCCCGCCACAGCCCTTGGCATCGCTGGCATTGCCGGTGGTGAACAGCCGGTCATCCGAGACCCCGGGAATGTTCAGGGTAAAACGCTCCTGGGCCTGCACGGGAAACTGCAGGCACAGCAGCACGGCACCAGCGGCCAGCCAAGTATTGCGGGAGGCAAAGCGAGACATACGAAAGCACCTTTTTGCGGATGAGATCGGGGTGAGCCAGAAGACTATAGCCTGCACGACAGGACGCGCCGCTTCGTGCACGGCGCGGGGCAGATTGAGCTTGAGGACAGGGGCAGTTGTAAATGAATATTTCAGACAATCATCGCAATGGCGACTCCCCCCACGGCCGGCCGGAAAGAGCGGCGGGCCACCCGTCCGCCTCCTGAAATGATGCGCAGGCCTCAGTCCCGGTGGGCCTGCATGTACTGGCGCAGCAATTGGTTGATCCGCGTCTGGTAACCCGCGCCCTGGCCCTTGAACCACTCCAGCACATCGGCGTCCAGGCGAATGGTCACGGCCTTCTTGCCCGGCAGGTGCACCTCGGCGCGGCGAAAGAAATCGTCATCCAGCTCGGGGATATCAGAAGTATCGATGCCCTGGTCATCGGTTTTCGCCAGGCGCTCCCAATCCGTTTTCGATCCGTCAGTTTTCGATCCGTTGGACATAATATTTAGCCTCCCGTTTAGTGGCTTTTCGCGCCGAGATAATGCGCACCGCATGACCCCGCCGCTCGGTATGAACCACCACGCCCACCAGGGTCCTGATCCAACCGAGGCTGACCCAGCGTTCTTCGCCGTAGTCCAGACGCTCATCGCGCAAGGACAGCACCGGACGCTGGAACATCAGCACGGCATCGTTGAAATCGATGCCGTGCTTGAGCAGGTTGGCGTGGTTCTTGGCCTCGTCCCATTCAAAGTACATGAGCATTTCCGTATTTACAAATGTACATACAGACTAGCCGAGCGTTCGCCAAAAGTGCCCTGGGTAAATACCTGGAAATACAGTCGCAAGCGGGATGGATGTGTACGGAAAAAGCCCTACAACGTTCTCGGAAAAGACGCCACCACACTTGCCTTGCACCGCCGCAAGCCCGCGGCTTATAGTCCGGCCGTCGCCCAGATGGCGACCTGGTTTGGCGACCGGAATAACGAATGCGAAAGCTGTTTGCTTGTTTGCAGGCTCTTTTGCACCCGCAACGCTGCTTCATGGCAGCTGTGCGCGGGAGACCTTCGGGTCTGCCGGTTTCTCGTTTCCGGCTCGCCAACCTGCGTACAGCTGCCACCCATTCGTTTGGCGACGATTGAACGGTAGCTTTCTACCAATCAAACGAGGTGTGCCAATGAACCGCTACATGCCGATAACCGGCCACGACTGCCTGATTCCTTCCCTGCTGATCGACACCCAGGCGCCCATCGATGTGCTGCACGACGCCGCAGCCTTTCGCATCCGCGCCGCGACCCAACTGCTGGAGCACTTCGCCGCCGAGAGCCTGCGCAGCGAACCGGTGGTTTTGCAGGAACTGACCCTGGTGTGCAGCATCCTGCTGCGCGATGGCTGTGATCTGCTGGATGTGACTTCACGACGCCTGCAACCGCAGGCCGAACTCTAAACACCCCAGGGCGGCTTCCCGGCCGCCCGCTTTTCATAAGGAAATGCCATGCATAAACCCGCAACAGAACTCCCCCAGCGCCAGATCCGCGCGCTCTACGACGCCGATACCATCCGCGTCTACCAGGCCTACTCCGACAGCATCGCCGACGCCGCCCTGGCCCACGGCACCTTCGTCTCCCCACCCTTCAAGATGGAGCGCATGACCTGGATAAAGCCGTCTTTCCTGTGGATGATGTACCGCGCCGGCTGGGGCTACAAAGACGCCGGACAGACCCGCATCCTGGCCATCGACATCAGCCGCGAAGGCTTCGAATGGGCCCTGGCCAACGGCTGCCTGAGCCATGCCGACGAGTCCATGAGCAAGGAAGAGTGGTTGAAGTTGAAAGACCAGTCACCGGTGCGCATTCAATGGGACCCGGAGCGTGACCTGTACCTGCGGCCCCAGGAACACCGCGCGATCCAGATCGGCCTGAGCAAGGAGGCCATGCAGTTGTACGTGAACCAGTGGATCAAGCGCATCACCGATGTCACGCCCCTGGCCCACGAGATTCATCGACTGATTGAGGATGGGGATCTGGAGAAGGCTTACAGCCGGCTTCCTCAGGAGCGAGAGTACCCCATCACAGTCGAGCGACTCTAACCCTCCAGCAACCACAGGGTTATGCGCCGGGCTCCCTTGCCGCACCTTCACAACGTTTGCCAGATCGAATTCAGAACAAGGTTCTGGCTACTTCTCCCTCTCCTCCGAATGCAGATGAATCACCCGCGGCGGCGGTTCCACCACCAACGGTGGGTGCTGCTGATCCTCGGGGCGGATACGGTAGAACTGCGTGGTGACATGAGTGATGCCGCCCTCTTCATCGTTGTGCACGGTCATGATCCCGGGCTGGCGCATCTGGGCGAAGGTTTCGTCGCTGAGCTTGAAGCTGTCACTCAAGCGCTTGTCGTCCACCACCGGCGCCGGCAGCCGTGGCGGGTAGTTGCGGTTGCGACGCTGGCGATAACGGGCCCAGGAAATCAGCAGCAGGGCATTGAGCACCGCCACCCAGGCGTAGAACTGCAAGGTGGTCAGGGCGCCGAGCATGCCGGATTCAAAACGCGGCCCCTCATGGCTGTCCAGCAGGGGTATGAGCCCGCGAATCAGCAGGTACAGCAGGCCGACCCAGGCCAGTACGGTGAGGACAATGTCGACGACCACCATGAACGGTCGCTGGCGGGTTCGGATGATCTTCATCAGCGCGCCTCCTTTTCGTCATCGATGGGCTTGATTCCACGGTCCGGACTCACCCAACGCGCCCGTTTCTGATGCTCGCCAAACAGCACCTTGGGAAAACTCACCAGGGTGGTGAGCAGGCTGATGAACCAGAACACCAACGGGTACCAGACCACCCAGAACATGGTCTTCCACAGGTCTTTCTCGTAACGCCGGTCGATCAGGATGCTGACCGCGAACTGGGCCAGGCACACCATCGCCAGCACCAGGCCGGTAAAGGCCGGCGGCAAAATGGAGTGCACCGCGATGGCCTCGGGCATGACGATGAACTTGCCCAGCCCCCAGAAAATCATCGACAGCAGGAACGTGAAGGCCCAGCCGGTGGACAGGCAGTAGTCGAACAGCAGGGTCCACAGGTAGCGGTGGCGCCATTCCCAGATGCCACGGATGTTCTTGAACAGCACCTCGGCACCGCCCTGGGCCCAGCGCAGCCGTTGCTTCCACAAGCCGCGCACGGTTTCCGGCATGAGGATCCAGCACAATGCCCGGGGCTCGTAGAACACGTACCAGTGGTCCAGTTGCAGCTTCCAGCTGATGTCGATGTCTTCGGTGATCATGTCCGGGCTCCAGTAGCCCACCCGGTGCAAGGCCGTGCGGCGAAAGGCGACGATCACTCCGGAGACGGTGAAGACTTTGCCAAACACCCGCTGGGTGCGCTTGATCAGGCCGATGATCGAGGAGAACTCGCCGACCTGGACCCGGCCCACCAGGGTCGAGCGGGTGCGGATCCGCGGGTTGCCGGTGACCGCGCCCAGGCGCGGGTTGTCCAGCATCGGCGCCACCAGGTAGGCCGCGGTGTTGGGCGCCAGCAACGCGTCGCCATCGATGCACACCAGGTACTCGCTGCGCGCCGCCACCGCGCCCATGCGCAGGGCCACGGCCTTGCCCTGGTTCTGCGCCAGGTGCAGCACCCGCAGGCGCGGGTCCTGGGCCGCGATCGCGTCGAGCACCTGGGCAGTGTTGTCCTTGGAACCATCGTTGATGGCGATCACTTCGATGTTCGGATACTGCTGAGCCAGCGCCGCGTGAAGGGTGTCGGCGACGTTGTCCCCTTCGTTGTAGCAAGGGATGAGGATGCTGATCAGCGGCTCACCGGCCAAAGGCGGCGGCAACGTGTCATCGGACCAGGGCCAGTGGCGCTCCCAGTGCAGCCAGAAATACAGGCCGCCGGCGATCCACAGCGCCGACATGAACAGCGGGTAATAGAAGACGAAGTCCATGAGGAATTCGCCGGTCACCAGGAAGATCAGCCCCAGGGGCACCCCGAGCACCAGCGCCAGCACCACCAGGGCGAGCATACGATCCATCATGATTCAGGGGCTCCATTTGTTGGAGAGCGCGGGCCGCAGGGTTTTCAGGTCCGGTGAGTTCTCAAGGAAATTGTCCGGGTAATAACCGAAGTGGGTCGCCCCTTGGCGCTTGAGCCGGCCCATCCAGTCGGCCAGTTGCTGTGCGGACAGGTCTTGGGCGGGCTTGTGCTTCCAGTCCCGGGCCTGGAGCTCGAATACCGTGCGCTGCAGGGCGCCGGGACGGGCCCGCACCTGATCCACCAGGGCCTCCAGCCAGGGCCCGGAATGCTTCAGGCTCTGCCCTTCCATCAACGGCATGGCCATGGGCGCGGTCCAGTCGTAGTTGACCAGGAAGTCGTCGAGGTTCTGGGCGAACCAGGCTTCGCTCTGCGGGTTGATGATCGGTTCGGCAAACAGATTGCGCGCGGTCTGCACCTGGGGCCCGCGGATCGCCCGGACCTTGGCGCTCAGCTCATGGGTGAAGTCGATCAGGTAGCGGCTCTTGAAACGGGTCCAGCGCTGCAGGGTCGCCGGATCGTTGCGCAGGCCGGCGATGGAATCCGGCAGCCCCTGGGCGGCATAGGCGCGCAAGGCCTCGGGGCTGGCGTCTTCGAAGTCCGAAAGCACGGCGTCGTCGTGGAACAGAATGCCGTCCACCGAGGTCATGCGCGCCACGTCCTCGTACAGATCACCGATCAGGCGCCGTACCTGCGGGTCGAAGGGCGAAAGGCGCTGATACTGTTTCGGATCGATTGCGCTCTGGCCGGTGGCCGGGTCCCAGCGCGTGACGCGGGGCAGGCGGGCATCCAGGGCAAAGCTGAGCACCGGCATCCAGGCGTAGACCTTGACGTGGGCCCGGGTCCGCAATTGCCAGGCGACCCGATCGAACAGGTCGGCGCGCATCGGCAGATGCCGGTTGGGGAAGTACAGCGACTGCACCAGGCCGTCGCCCTTGGGGTCGGCGAACGCCTGGAGGAACACGGTATTGACCCCCAGGTCGGCCATGCGCTGCACCAGCTTGCCGAGGTTGATCTCCTGCTGCTTGGGGTCCGGGTCGTAGACATTGTCCAGGTCCACGTGTGCCACGCGCATCGGGGCGCTGGCCTCGGTGCCGACGATGCTGTTGGAGAAGTGCATGCCGTCCGGGTCGGAAACCACCAGGAAGCGCGGGCTGCTCATCAGGTTGTCGAGGGTGTCCAGGCCGTCGTCCAGGGTCAGGGCCATCTTGAAGCCCTGGCTGTCGACCACTTGCAGGGTCGAGCCGTCGGCGGTGCCATAGGGCCAGACCCAGATCCGCGGGCGATAACCGGCCACGGCCAGGATCTTGTCCGAGATGTTGGTCACGTCCTGGCGCATCCGCGCCTGGAAATCCGCCTCGCTTTCATAGCGACCGGCGGCGGCGTCATAGCGTCGGGTGGCCGCCGCCGGCTGCAGGTTGCCCTGGGGGTTGGCGAGAATGCCCCGGTGGCTGTGGTCGGTATGGGCGGCAATTTCCACCAGCCCGGAGCGCGAGATCTCGCGCACCTGGGCCCAGGTCAGGAACTGCGAACGGGGCCGCAGCTCGCCGGCGAAATCCACCGGCTGATTGGCCGGGGTATCGATCCACACGCCCACCGGCGCCAGCACCGCGGGCCAGCGATAGCTGCGCAGCACCGGGAGCACGCGGGTGTAGAAGCTAGAATAGCCGTCGTCGAAGGTCAGCAGGATGGCCTTGGCCGGCAGCTCCGGCCCGCCTTTGCGCGCCGCCAGGATCTGGTCCACGGTCACCGGCCGGTAGCCGTTCTCCCGCAGCCAGGCCAGTTGCTCGATCATCCGCTCGGTGCGTACCGCCACCACCCGCTGGTCCGGGTCGCGATCCTCGATGTCGTGGTAGGCAATGCCCAGCACGTGGTTTTTCGGCCACGGCGCCTCGCTATGAGGCAGCGGTCGCTGCCCCGGGGCGACAAATTCCGCCGCGGGCTGGGAGCAGGCGCTGAGCACCAGGACGCCCAGCAGGAGGATGCAACGGTTGATCAGGCGCATCATCACGCTCGTCTCTAGAAACGATAGGTAAGGTCGACCGCCAGACGCAGATCGGTTTCCCGATTGCCGTCGTAGGGTCGGTTGATCACGCTCAAGACCCCGGCGATATCGAACACGTCATTCCAGCTGTAGCGCTGGCCGTAGCTGAGCAACCCCACCGCGCCGGTGGAATAGCCGCGCTCGCTGTAAGTCCCGGCACCGGCCTGGAACTGCTGGCTCCAGGAGGTTTGATAACGGTGATAGAGCACGTGGTTGACGGTAACCGTGGGCAGCACGCTGAGATCCGCCTCGGGGTTGAAGTAGGGCGTGTCTTGCAGGGTGTTGTGGCTGGCGCCCACTTCCAGGCCGAGGTCGACCTGCACCTTGGGTGAGCGGTAGACCCCTTCACGACCGGTGAGCAGCGCTTCGAAACGGTTGTTGCCGTCGCTGAAATGCGACGGGCTGAGGGACAGTTTCCATTCCCGGCTTTCATTGGCCCGCCAGCGCAGGAAGGCGCTGCCGCCATTGGCGCTGATGTCACTGTTCAGCGCCCGCAGCGGGGTGTTGGCCGAGAGGTAATCGAGGCTGCCGCCGTATTGCCAGTGATCGTCGATGTCGCGGGCCAGGGACACCCGGGCACCGGTCTTGTCGCCGTAGCCGTAGGAATGGTTGGAAACTTCGGCTTCCAGGGTCATGTCGCGGGTGCGCCGCTCCACCCCCAGGACCTGCCAGCGGTGGTGGCCGATGCCTTCGGGGAAGTCGCCCATGGCGTAGCCGACCCCGCCGAACAGGCGCCAGTCCTCGGCAATCGGCGGCGTATAAAGCCGGCTTTCGATGCCGAAATCCCGGCTCCCGGCCACTGCGCCGGCACCGCTGCTACCGCCGCCGTAGCTCTTGCCGCCGTAGGTCGAGACGCGCAACTCGGCCATGTCATGCACTTCGCGCTCACGGGCCAGGCGCTGCACCTGACGGCTTTCCGGAAAGCGCTCGAGCACATCGTCGGTCAGGGCATCCAGTTGCCGCCATTCCTGCAGATCCAGGGCGGTGTGCGCCTGGGACACTTCCAGGCTGACATCCCGGGGGGCCACGCTTTCGGTTTCCTTGAGCAGGTTTTCCGACCGCCGCGGCCAGTCACGCACCCGGTACAGGTCGGCCTGGGCCAGGCGCACGCTGATATTGCCCGGAGCCTGCTCGGCCAGGGCCTCCAGCCGTTGCTCGGTGCCCGGCAGGTCCGCCCCTGAAGCGCCGGCCACACCGGCCTGGGCCGCCAGCAGTTGCGCATCGACCCAGTCGTCGTTGGGGTCGCCCACGGTTTGGCCGGTGAGTTGAATCCGCCGTGGCGTGCTGTCGGCCAGGTCATTGGCGAGCTTCAGCGCTTGCTCCGGCTGTTCGCTTTCCAGCAGCGCGTAATACAGGGCGGTGGTGTCTTCCAGACGGTACGCGGCATCGCCATCCGGGGCCGACAGGACGCGTCGATACAGGTCAGCGGCCATTTCCGGCTGGCGCTGGTCGAGGTAGGAAGCCGCCACCCAGCGCAGGGCATACGGGGGAATGACCACACCGGCCGCGGTGAGCTGCTCATATTCGCTGATCACCTCCGCGGTGCGCGCCCGGGACTTGAGCGCCCCCAGCCGGTCGATGCGCCAACGGTTCAGCTCGTCTTGGGCCTGGGGGGCCTTGCCCCAGGCGGCAAACAGCGCGTCGTAGTCGGCCAGGGCGCGGTCGGCCACCACGAACCGCTCCTTTTCACCACGGCTGGCCAACTCCGACAGGCGCACCCGTTCGGCCGCCAGGTCGGCCTGGATCCGCCGCTGAATGAGCGGATCGATCAGCCCCGGATGCTGTTGGGCCAGGCGCAGGGCCGGCTCCGGCAGGCGCGCCCGTTGCAGGGCGTAGATGTATTCACGCTGGACCTCGGGCTTGTCGCCGTCGCGCACAAAGGCTTGGTCGTACTCGGCCAGGGCATCGTAGGGCTGATTGGCCCGGGTCAGTGCGTAGCCCAGCGCCAGACGCCGCGAGGAATCATCGGGCTTGGCCGCCACCAGAGCCCGGGCCCGGGCCACCGCCTCCGCCGGTTGGCCGGCATCGGCCTGGGTCAGGGCCAGGCCCAGTTGCAAGTCGGCATTCTGCGGCTCGCGCTCCAGGGCCTGACGATAGAGCCGGGTGGCGTTATCAAACTGCTTGAGGTTGCGATAGGCCCGGGCCGTGGCCGTCAGCGCCTGCAGCGCCAGCACGCGGTTGCGCCCCTGGGTTTCATAGACCTGCACCACCTCGGCGTCGAGCCCGGCCCAGCTGGCGATCTGCAAATGATCACTGACCAGCCCATTGTTCAAGGCACTGTCCGGCACCTGCCGCAGGTGGTTGAGTGCCGGGGCATAACTGCCGGCCCGGGCCTGGATGATCAACTGGTCATAGGCGGCATCGGCCCAGGCCCCCCCGGACCAGAGCAGTTGGCTGCACAGCGCCAGCCCCAAAAGCGGGCGCAGACCACAATGGCGGGCGGGATGAGCAGTACGTGGCATTTCGTCAGCATCCTTACATGGCAAGCCGGAGCTCTGCCCGACCCCTCGCCCTTGCGGACGTCAGGTAGCGGCAACACATGACCCGGCAAAGCTTTCCGGGACATTCTTCCACGAAGGGTAGTCGAGAATTTGAAACGCCATCTTTATTCAGAATCGGTTTTCAAGAGCTGCGCAGACACCGCGTCAGACGCAGTCGGCGTTGGCCCGGCGCAGCCATGGGCGGCAGACAGCACAACGCCCGGGCTGTGTCACACAGCACCGGGCGTTGAAGGGGTCAGGGGCGGGCAAAGCGCCCCTTGATGGACTTATTGCAGGGCGCCAGCGCCGCCCATTTTGCTCATGACAAAGCCCACGAACTGTTCAACGCTCATCTTCTGGCCGTTGAAATTCACTTCGTTGTTGGCGTAGTGCAACGCCGACACCACGTTATTGCCTTCCAGCTTGGCCAGTTGAGTGGCCAGGGCCATGGCGCTGAGCATTTCCGCGGTGGCGGCGCTCTGCTCGGCAATCTGCTTGGCATCGGTCTGGCCTTCGGCCTGGGCCTGCAAGGCGGCGACATCCGCCAGCATCGGCTTGGACAGCGACAGCTTGGCGTCCAGCTGGCTGATCAGCTGCTTGCCCAGCTCGGCCGGCGGCAGTTCCAGGCTCTGCGGCTTGGCCAGGTCCAGGCTCAGGCTGAAGCGGCTTTCGCCACCGGCGGTCTTGAATGCCAGGCTTTCCAGGGCGATCTGCGGCTTGGCCTCCAGGACCTTGTTCACCGCGGCACGCACCTTGACCTCTTGAGCTTCGCTCATTTGCAGCTCCGGCGCCGGCTCGCCCTCGGCAGTGGCAGCGGTGGCCGCCTGCTGATATGGCTGCAGCACGGTCTGGTAGATCTGGAGCAGATCGAGCATGCCCTGGCTGTCGAGGTTCTTCATGCTCCAGAGCATTTCCGCCGAACCCACGGCCTTGCCGTCGAAGGTGATCTCGCCGACCCGGTAGTCCGCACGCCCGGCCACGGTGCTGCCGGTTTCCTCGCTGAAGGTCTTCTGTTCGAAGTTCTTCAGGGTCAGCACCGACTGCTTGTCACCAAAGGTGGCCTTGGTGCCGGTCAGTTCCAGGGTGTTCTGCCCCAGGTAGTAACCAAAGCTGCTCTTTTGCAGGTTGCTGGCCAGGGTCAGGCCGTTGATTTCCAGCTTGCCCGGGGCTTTGTCCGGCGAGCTGAGCGAAAGGCTCAGGCTGTCCATGTAGCCATCAACCTTGGCCTTCTGGCGGTTGTCGCTGACGCTGAAAGTGGAGTTCAGGCCGGAGAACTTGAGGCTGCTCTGCTCATCCAGGGCCAGCTCCACCGGTGCGAAATCCAGGGTGCCTTCGGCGGACAGGTCGTAGCCAACGTTGACCACGCCCCTGAAGGGGGCCGCGCCCTTGGTGGCGGCAAACCATTTGTCGGTCTGCGGGCTCTTTTCCAGTTCGTAATGGCTGGCAGCCATGACTGGCAGCCACTTGAGGCGGATCAGGCGCGAGAAAGGCAGCGGACCGTGCTCGATGTGATCGGCGATCAGCAGCTCCAGATCGCCGCGGAACACTTCACCCTGGCCCTTGAGGCGGTAGCGGGCATTGCTGCTGAACACACCACGCTCCAGGGACACCAGCTCCAGAGTGGCGGTGGCGTCGTAGCCGATCAGCGCCGCTTGCAGTTCCTTGTTGCTTTCGATCACCTGCTGCTGCAGGACCCCTTCCAGCTTGGTGCCGGTGTACCAGGCGCCGCCGGCACTGATGGCACCTACTGCGACGACGATTCCTAACAGTACGCCTGCTGATTTATTCATGTCTGACCCGATCAATATCCGTTGTTTGAAGGTGTGCTGGTCTTCCCTGAACCCATGAAGGGTCGCGGCTCGACTCCGCGTAAAACCGGCGCAGATTACCACTGGCGGCCCGCGCGAGCCCAACAAAAGAGAAACAGCGGCAAGCCTCAAGCGCCAAGCCGCAAGCTGGAGGCAGCGTGCGGCTTGAGGCTTGAGGCTTGAGGCTCAGGAGTATTCGAGTTCCAGGGCATCGAGTTGATGGTCGAAGCTCTTGAGGCGGGCGCTCCAGGTGTAGACCAGCACTTCGAAGTCGCGATCGATCACCGCGCTGTTGCCCCGGGACTCGCCCCGGGGGTCGCAGAAGTCCAGTTGGTAGCGCTCGCGGGCCATGGCGGTGGCGACGTCCGACAGCTCCCGGGCATTGCTCAGCCAGTGGTGGCCGTCGTCGGCTTGCTTGTCGAGCAACATGCACTGTTTCTTCAGGGCCTCCAGGCTCTTTTCCAGCGGGGTGCCGGTCAGCTCGCCCACGACTTCGGCGAAGGTCCGCCCCGGTTGCCAGTAACTGCCCCAGAAGTAGCGGTCGAACACGGTTTCGACCCGGCGCAGGGCCACCTTGGTGTCCCAGATCACCACCAGGGTCTTGCTCTGTTCGAGCTGTCTTTTCTTGATTTTCTGGCCCTGGAAGGAGGCCCAGGCCACCACGCCGATGGCCATCACGGCGATCAGCGCGCTGGCGCTGTCGAGGAACACCAGGGCCTTGTCGATCTGGTGGGCCAGCATGATGCCGTAGAAGTAGGTGGCAGAGAGCAGCACCAGGGCGCAGAGCGCGCACCAGAAGCCCGGAGCATAAGGGTTTTTCATTATTGGAATCCCCATGACCATCACATGCTTTGACCGGTTGGAAAGCACATGGCACGTGGCACTTTTCCAACTGATCAAAGCATAGCAACGGCCTCAGGGTTGCGCGTGTTCCGGGCCTTGCGTTCGTCCGCTTTCCCAGCCACCGCCCAGGGCCAGGAACAGATCGATCTGGCTCATCGCCACCTGGGTGTTGGCCGCCGCCAGTTGCGCGCGCATGTCGGTGTAGGTACGGGTGGCTTGCAGGTCGGCGAGGAAGGACGCGCGGCCGGCCTGGAAGAAGCGGTGGGTCTGGTCCGCCGCCTGTTGCGCCGACTGCTCGGCATCCGCCAGGGCCTCGCGGCGTTGCAACTGCGCGCTGTACTGGGCCAGACCGGTCTGGGTTTCGCGGATGGCGTTGAGCACCACCCCATCGAAATGCGCCAGGGCGCCCTGGCTCGCGGCCTCGGCCTCATGAATGCGCTCGCGGGCGCCGTTGGCCGGCACGCTCCAGCTGATCAGCGGACCAAAGCCCCAGCGGTTGGTGGAGGGCTTGCCGAGGTTGTCGAGGATGCCCACGGTGCCGACCGTCGCGCCAATGCTGATGTCCGGGTACAGGGCCCCGGTGGCCACGCCGATGCGCGCGGTGGCGGCGGCCAGTTGGCGCTCGGCCTGCCGTACATCGGGACGACGCTTGAGCAGCGCCGCGCCATCGCCCACCGGCAACAGTTGGGCGATGTGCGGTAACTCGGCGCAGGTGCCGGTGCCAGCGGGCAGTTGATCCAGCGGTTTGGCCAGCAGCATCGACAGGCGAAACAGCCCCGACTGGCGCGCGGCTTCATAGCGCGGCAGCTCGGCGCGCAGGGATTTGAACTGGGTCTGGGAGCGGGTGACCTGGGTTTCGTCGCCGCGCCCGGCATCGCGCAGGCGCTGGGTCAGTTCGGCGCTCTGGGCTTGCAGGCGCAGGGAGTGTTCGGCTATTTCCCGCTCTTCGTTGGCCGCGCAGACCTGGGTGTAGGCCCGCACCACATCCGCCACCAGGGTGATGCGCGCGATATCGGCCGCGGCCTGGGTCGCGTCGGCATTGGCCTGGGCAGCTTCGATGCCGCGTTGCAGGGTGCCGAACAGGTCGAACTGGTAGGAGGTGCTGATGGACAGGTTGCCGACGTTGGCCACCGGCACTTTTTCCGGCAGCAGGAAGGCTTCGCCGGATTCCTGCAAACGCTCGACCCCGGCCTTGACCCCACCGCTCCAGCCGCCAGCGGCCTGGGCTTCATCCACCTGGGCCCGGGCACGGGCCAGGTTGGCTGCCGCCACTCGCAAATCGCTGTTGGAAGCCAGGGCCTGTTGCACCAGCTGGTCCAGGCGCGGGTCCTGGTACAGCCGCCACCAGTCGGCGGGCACCGGCGCCGACACCACATTGGCGCCCTTGGCGCTCAACTCGCCCTGCAAGTCCTGGCGTTGCAGCGCCGCGTCCTTGGGCAGCCGGTAGTCCGGCCCGACCATCTGGCAGGCCGAGAGCAGCAGGCCGAGCCCGGCCAGGGCCAAACGTGCGCCGTTGTTCATTGCCCGGGCTCCCGCTTGGCCTGGTCGTCGAGGATCGACACCGTGGCGGTGCGCCCGGCGATCATGCGGAAGTCCGCCGGCACGTCATCGAAGGCAATGCGCACCGGAATCCGTTGCGCCAGGCGCACCCAGCTGAAGGCCGGGTTGACGTTGGGCAGCAGGTTGGAGCCGCTGCTGCGATCACGGTCCTCGATCCCGGCGACGATGCTTTCCACATGCCCGCGCAGCCGCGCGCGGTCGCCGATCACGCGGATATCCACGGCCTGGCCGACATGGATGCCATCGAGCTTGGTTTCCTCGAAGTAACCATCGATATGGAAGGAGTTGCTATCCACCACCGACAGCACCGGCCGGCCGGCAGTGACGAATTCCTGGGTGCGCGGCGCACGGTCGTTGACGTAGCCGTCCACCGGACTGCGCACCACCGAGCGCTCGAGGTTGAGTTGGGCGCTGTCCACCGCCACCTGGGCCTCGGCCAGCGCCGACTGGGCGCGGGCTTCGCGGGACTGGCTTTCTTCCAGTTGCTCGCGCGGCACCAGATTGCCCAGGCCACGGTTGCGCTTGGCCTCGCGCTGGGCCTGGGCCAGGGTTTCCTGACGATCGGCCAGGGCCGCCTTGGCTTGGCGCAGGGCCAGCTTGAAGCGGTCCTGGTCGATGCTGAACAGCACCTGGCCGCGCTTGACCAGCTGGTTGTCGCGCACCTGCACTTGCTGGATCAGCCCGGACACATCCGGGGCGATCTGCACGATGTCGGCACGGATATGCCCGTCCCGGGTCCAGGGCGCGAACATGTAGTACATCACCATGCGCCAGACCACCACGACCGCGAAGGTCACCACCAGTAACGTCAGGACCACACGGCCAATGGTCAATAAGGGTTTTTTCATGTCATCAGGTATCGACTGAGAGAGTCCACCGCGCCCAGCAGCAGCGCGTAAAGACCGACGTTGAACAGCGCCCGGTGCCAGACCAGACGATAAAAGTGCAAGCGCGTCAGCACCCCGTGCACCAGCAGGTACAAGCCATAAGTGATGCCCATCAGCACCAGCAGCGTGGGCAGGAACACCCCGCTGATATCCAGATCACCGATCATAAAGGCGCTCCATCGATGCCATGGGGAAGGGGTTGTTCAAGCTCGCCGGTGGCGACGAATTCCACCCCCGGCAACAGCGCCAGGCGCAGGCCGCTAAGGGCGTGCAACAGGTGCAGGCGGGTTTCGTCGTCGCCTTGCAGGCCCTGGCTGCCCAAGGCCCGGCGGGTGCGATCGAGGGTCATCAACAGGGCGCCGGGCGCCGGCAAGCGTTCACCGGCCTTGAGGCAAGCCTTGAAGTAGTCGCCAACCTCGGCCACCACCTGGCGCAGCAGGCTCTGGGCCACGCCCTGCACCCGCGGCGCGTAGGCCAGCAGGTCCAGCACGTTGAGCGCCACGCGCAACTCGCGCAGGGCGGCGCCGGTGTCCTGGCCGGTGATGGCCAGGCGCGGCAGGTGCTGCATCAGCCGGTCGAGCATCTGCGCGGCCATGTGCCGGTGCTCGGCCAGGGTCGCCGGCTCGGAAAGGCTGACAATGTCGCGCCAGCTGAAGCGGGTCAGGCGCTTGGCCGCCAGCTCCGAGCCGAACGGCCGGGCGATCAGGGTCCAGACAAAGGCGAACAGCAGGCCCATGGGCCCGGCCAGGTTGGAGTTGGCAAAGCTCAGGAAGTCCGCGTCGTAGGCCCCCTGGATGCTGATGAAAGACGAGGTGTTGACGATGGTCAGGAGCATGCCCAGGTAGAACCGCG
>Ga0194135_10000380_pt1 | contig 26074 bp, 34 predicted proteins | sample LitLau_LLRF_2013_FD_134024 | JGI IMG/M metagenome (GOLD analysis project Ga0194135, IMG submission 134024) | Freshwater sediment microbial communities in response to fracking from North America - Little Laurel Run_MetaG_LLRF_2013 (version 2) | ecosystem: Environmental > Aquatic > Freshwater >... | reverse complement strand
CTGTTTCCCTCTGGAAAATTTGAAGGTTTAATCGTCGTTAGGCAAGCCCCAACTCCCAATTGTCAATTAATTTAGGAAGGTCGGCAATTGGTCGCTCGACTGTTGAGAGTCAAGGACGTTGGGTTGGGTCAGCTAGGTGGTGGCTGGCGCGGAATAAACAATGAATGAGAGTGAAAGCCCTTACGCCGATGTCTTTGGCTCATTGTCCAAATTGAGTATTAACAATACCTGCGATTCGACAATGTCGGACACTCTAGAAATGGAACCAACTGTCCCGACTGTCACAGTAGCCCATGATGAGGAAGGTGCTCCTGGAGTTTCTTTCTATCCTTCCGTTTGCCTTCAGAGATACAATAGAGTTCGTGAAACTTTGATACACCACCTTAACGAAACACCGGATCCCTCCCCAGTGACACTCATCGAATTCGGGTGTGCGGAATTGCGACTTCATCAACACCTCAAAAGCCTGAGTGCAAAGGTTCAGAAGTTGATTTACGTCGATAAAGATGAAATCACACTGAATGAGGTAAATCCTAGTTTTACTTACGTAGAGTTCCAGATCATGAGATCCATGATTTACTAGCCACTTTGTCTTATTTCATTGTTTTTCAGGTTAAACAACGCATTCGCCCCTTGACATATGAGCATTTAAGGAAACGGGAGACTCCACTGCGTGTAGAAGTTTACTCCGGATGTGTCACAACCTGTGATCCTCGGATTTTGGCAACAGAGCCACCTCTATTCGGAATTATAGGGATTGAAATCATTGAGCACCTTGATCCGGAAATATTATGTGGTTTCGAACGAACCGTTTTTGGCCTGCTCAGTCCGCCACTTGTACGGTTTACCTATTACCTATTGCATTGTTTCTGATTCTAAAGCATCCGCTAGCACTGAAGCATATTTTACTCTTTGTAACAGGTAGTCCTTACCACTCCGAACGCGGATTTCAACATTGTCTTCAACATGCCCCCTGGGAAATTTCGTCATTGGGATCATCGTAAGGCATAAACCGACTACTGTCTGCGTGTGCTTTCTGCTGGTTTCTTTTCACTGGTAGGAGGATTTTTTTCCAGGTTTCGAATGGACACGTGCTGAATTCAAAGAATGGTGTGACGGAATTTGTTGTGAGTATCCTGGATATACGTATGAGATCTCTGGAATCGGTGCTGGTACGCCTGATACTATTCCACTTGGCTGTGTTTCTCAAATGGTTGTCTTTCGTAAAACCCGATGGAGTCCGCCCGTGGAGTATCCCAAATATAACGGTTTATAAATATAATAATAAGAGGAAATAAATTCTGATAAATGTGGTAATTATAATTCATGATTTTTTTCTCAGATATTATTATCCCAGATTGCTACCGAATTTTGGCTTCTGAGGATTACCCGTTCTTCCTGGATCCGACTCCAAGAGATGAGCAAATTATCCGTGGCTTCAAGTGTCACATATCGAACTACATTCTCAATTATTCTCGAGTACAGGACTATAGGAGTGAGGAAAAGACTGAAATTACACTCCCAATCGACGTCGCCCGATACATCTCAGGTTAGTTACGTTAGAAATTGTCTTTGCGTTCCGGTCTGAAAATTATTGTACAAATAGTGTTTTCATTTTGGGGTAATTTACAAAATTGAAATTTCAGGAATGCCTAAAGAAATACAGGATCTGGAAGAGGTTCGGTAAGTTTGACACCTTAAAATGAATGGATTTTTAGTGGGAATAATTTGGTGGTTGATTTCTCTTCTTAGTGCGGCACTAGTGAAGGGTGACTTTCAGCTCCAACAGAATACCGACACGAAAGGCTGGGAAATAATTCTCAAAGTCCCACCGGAAGAATACGATGATTGGAATTCGTCAGGGGACGAAGATGAGCAAATGGAAAGCGATTATTTCACGTCATCGCAACCTGAGGACCCGGATGTAACCACTGTTGTAGATTCTTCAGACCCGAATTGGGACGAAGAGTGGTGAACAAATGAAAAGTTCGTATAGAAAACATAGGTCGTAAGGTTAACCTTTTAGTTTATTCAGCCCAACAAGCAAGACCATGTTCATAAATTTATGCGCGGTAGCGGTCAATTTATATTCCCAGTCTCTATTCCTCAATTATTTATCGAAAGTCTTGGCTGTTCCTTCCTACGAGTTCGGCATTTCAATGTAATTAACTCATATTCCGATAATCAATTTCTTATTAATGCGTAGTTTTAGCAGTTCAAAAATCAAACCATTTCCTTTATGAAATGTGAGTGGGCCGCTAGAGTTAAGTTCAGTGGACTTAAACTAATCTATTACAACTTAAAATACGCATTACTTAGCTACACGGTTACCCGCCGCAGCTTGGAAATGAAGACCAAATAGGGGCCAATTCGGTCTTCCATATTTGTAAGGGTTAGTGTTATTGTCTTGTCAAGTTATAATTTATAACTTCATAATTTTTTATTCATCAGACAGGCATCCTTAACTTTTTTGAGTTCTTTTTTCATGAAATTATCCAAGCAGATATAGTCTATTAAAATATCCTCTATGGCCCTTTGCAGAATATCATGTAGAGACTTGTCCAATTTATCCAACTTTTTTAGCATCATAGATCCTTCTTTTACGATGACTGAAGCAATTTCTGCAGAAGATACTCCGCTGGCTTCCTGAATCAATTTGAAAAGGATCAAACTAATGTCAGTTGAGACTGAAAGTGAAAGTACGAAAAGAGTGCATTTACATTTTTGGGAGGGTTGTAGACGAGGGCTTCCTTTCCGATTACATCCAAGAGGACAGGATCATTATCCCAAGAAGTACAAATAGAATCGGAACTGTCACTGTCCGCCTTCTTTCTGCCTTTAAATCATGATTTCACCGTTGAAAATACATATTTGTAACAATTGAGATTGAGAGGCACAATCGTATTGAAGTAGTTAGTCATTTCTACCAGAATCCTCAGATGAGCTGGATTGAGAGCAGCAACAGAATGTTTGCAAAGAATGGAGCTTCGTGGCCAGCGGTGTGAGCGTCGTTTGCGGAAGACAAGAAAGGGCCAAATATCCCAACGACTCAAATACTTTGGATTCGTTGTTCAGTTTAAATCCTCCCCCGTGATAGTCGGACGCTACCTACAAACACAAAATACAAGTGTGGATTCTTTTGAGCTCCCAGTTAAGGTTACCTCTTTGCCATTGATTTGCTTCAGTCCCCAATGTGCCAATCTGTAGCCCACATAGGATTCCCACAAAGGATTCCCCGTAATTGGATTTCCTTCCGGGTTTATGTGAATTGAAGTCAGGCCTTGGAGATCTGCCAGGTTGTTTATTTGGGCGAGGACGGAAATATTGTTGGCCCTTTATGCATTTAATTCATTTAGTAAAGGTAACTGAACTGAAATTGGTTTTTCAAAAAAAGAACTTTTTCTTACCGAAAATGGAAGTGTTCTGCGGAGGCGTAAGTTTGTCGTAACTTTTCAAAATGAAGAAGAATACTTTCGTAAGTGATGAAATTGAACTCGATGGAATCTACACTTTCAGCCACCTCTTCCGGAAACCACTGCAATCAAATTAAAATACACTATAAGCTAAGCTGCATTTCCCACTAAAGTGTGAAATCTGATGCTGGCATTCTGTTAATTTTACCGTCAAGAAGTGTTTCAGTGCTCCTTGCCCATAAAGGCTTAGAGTCTTCCCGTCAACTTCCATTAGGTAGTCCGACCCTTGCTTTTTTACCGTCTCCCTGATTACAGATCCGATCGTTGAAAGGGAGTTGACGCGTTTGAGTGGTTTCCCCGGTGGGACAGGGTCTTTCTCTCGAATTCCAGTCATGGGACGATGAATGGTCGAGAACCTTGGAGATGGTGCTTGGAACTGGAAGTGCCCGCTGCTGCTAGCCTTAGCTGTTTGCCCACGTTGCTGGTTGTAAATCAAATTCAGGAGCAAACAAATGTTTCGTATAAGTAAAAGTAATGAATCGAAGTGATGAGAGATGTAAGGTGTGAAAGTACTACACTGTGGACTTCTCACCTTTGACCTCCGAGGGACTATATGCCTGTAAACAGAAGCAGAAGCACGACGACGCACTGGAACTGTCATTTCTGTAATGTTTGTTACAGACGATTCGTTTGAATTTTGGAAAGGTGTGTCAACGCTGCTGCTTCGAAGCAACTTCCCACTCCAAGGTACTCTAGTGTCATCAGTTCTCCAAATTTGTGATTTATTGTCCATCTCTCGCGCTTTGCTTTCACTGGGACTGGTATTCACGTTGCAACTGCTCTTACTCCTGGGATTTCTCGCTGGAGCCACGCAATCTCCAGGGTGGATGGAACTGGAACTGGAACTTCTTAGCAAAGGAGGTGGTTTCCATTCCACTGATGTGGGTTCAACTTGTCCAGAAAAGTCAAAATCCTGTGCCACAACAGGGTGTAAACTATGAATTGAATCTTCGTTTTCCTTGCGTTCAAGAGTACTGGAACGAGCGCGTTCAGATACCAAAATTGGTCTACTGGACTCATGAAGGGCTGGATGAAGTGCTGAAAGTTCTGTATTCTCAACGCTAACATTGTTTAATTGATTGTTCTGAATGCCAGTGCCGGCCCCGGGCATCAGACTTTGACTTTCTTTTCTAATGCGTGGTCGAACGATGGCTACTTTTGCCAATTTTGGACTAAGGGAATATTCAAACGGAATGCTGGCTGTTTCTTCACTTTTACTGTCCGCCGCGACTTGCGAATTGTCTAATTCCCATTTCGAAGACGAACCTGCGATCATCTCTTTCTGGGATTGTTTTTCACTCGTATCTGGTGTAACTTCCGAGTGCGTGCCCCGACCACTTGCACCTCCGCCTAATGGTTCAAAACGTGTTTCTGTTTGTTTTGTGTTCCGCGGTTCTGATGTCGACCTGTGACAATCATTGGAGATTTGTCGTGCTCTTGAATTCATTCCATAATTCCGTCTATGACTAGGTTTCTTTTTCACGTAGTCTTTCACTGACTCCCAGCGCCGCTGAGCTTGCTGGATGACTTCATCACGGGAGGACACCGTTGGCACCTGCACATGTGCCTGCGACTTTGCCGAGTCCCGAGGAAGGCTCCGAAGACGCTGCCAATTTCTTGCATCTTTTCTCATCTCCTCATTTATGGAAACTCGGTCAAAATTCACCAAGGAAGGGAATAGTGAGAGTATTTGGTTTGTATATTCTGGGATTGAGCAAAACGGGTTCGATTCTAGTAGGAGTTCTTCTAAAGATTTCAATTTTTGTAACGGATCCAGTGATGAAATGCTAATGAGAAATATAATGCAAATAAAATTAATCAATAATATAAAAGTTTTCAGTAGAGAACATACGAAGATTTACTTTTGGAGTTCATTGTTTGATATGAGGAGCTTCTTCAGGTTAGGTGCTTTCTCCAAGCCATTTAAGTTCCGCAGTCGATTTCTTTTGAGATTCAATTCCACCAAGGATAAAAGACCAGACGGTCCAAAATTCCGAATTGATCGAATAACATTCCCTGCGACGTTTATAATGCGCAAGGATTCAAGAGAGTTTAGATTATCGAGGTAGCGAAGTTGATTTCCATGTAAATCAAGGATTTCCAATCGTCGCAATCCATCTAATCCTTCCATACGACGAATTCTAATAAAAAATTGTCAAGCTTTTCCTTCGGTTTAGGAAAACATAGTTTACACTGACGACTTTACCTGTTTTTCCCCAAAAGCAACACGCGGAGGCTGTGAAAGGATTGAAGTCCTGAAATCCTTTCAATTTTGTTGCAATATAAATCGAGTACAATTAACTGACTGAGGACAACAAGATTCTGTAACCGAGAAATTGAATTGTGTTGGAGGGACAGGAGTCTGACGTGTCGGTCGTTTGGTCCTAGAATCGGAAACTGCTTCAAACCCTCATGGTCCATGTGCAGTGATTCCGAGCTCAGTTGCATCTTCTCTTCGTTTTCCTTCAAACGCCTCATGTCTGGCGTTCGCTCCCCGTCATCATTTCCGGATTTTGCAGCAGTTTTGCCTACTTCTTGTGCCGATTCTATACATGCCGGGGTGGTAGTTGAAGCTCTTTTGGTATAACTGACTTGCTTCGGAAAATCCGTTGTAATTTTTCTCAATTTAAGAAGCAACGGGGACTTTCTGTCAAGCGGTGAATGAGTAGGGTTGTCTTGATAGACATCAGCTTTCCTTGAGTGTAATTTGGCTGTTTTTAGTATGCGCAGTTTTGGATTGATTGGTGGTGGTCGTCGTGGGGGTAATGGAAGTGTAGCATAAGCTTGGAAGATGCTTGATTTGGACAGCACTTTCTGAGCACCTCCTTCAGCAACGGCGGATAGAAACTGCTGGGATCGAGACATTCCAGTGACATGGGTTGATTGGCAATTCCTTGGATTCTGTTAGGGAGTGTTTGAATTATATTTAAGTTTTCCTCGGATTTGAATTTTATGACTTACATTTTTGAAGGGACGGAGTGGGTACTGGAAGTAGCTTTCAAAATTCTGGGCATTCGAGCTGGGAGGGATGTGCGCTGGAGATGATGACTCGGCTAATGGCAATGCAAACTTCGCTGTTTGAGCTCTCGACCTTCCTCTTCCAATGGCAGGTGTTCCTGTTCCAGACATAGTTCAAGTTTTTCTTTTAGGATCCCACCAAGGAGATCACGTCATCTTCCAGAAGTGTAATTCCCTATTGTTATAATAAAAATATTACGAAAATGAACGAATTTGTTGCGTGACTCCTATTCTATCCTTGGTGAGATGGGACCTTACCTCGCCTGAAAGTTAAATTGAAAAGCTTGCTATCAGTAAAGAGAAAGAGACTTTTACTTAATCACAAATGGAGTTTGTATACATAATTTGATCCTTTTCTTCGTCAAATTAACTTGTGAAATCTATTTTTTGAAAATTGATGTTTGGGCTCATGAATAAAAAGAAAATGAGAGAGAACGAAGAAAGTGGGACACCTCGAAACAATCAATGCTTGTTGGTTCAATGAATTTCGGTTTGAACTTTACGTTGATCTCGGAGAAAGCTGGCTTTCACACAACTCGTTGCTTTCACCTTAGACGACTCGTTTTCGGTTTTTTTTTATCTTCTCTCAGGGGAGACGTGCTGCTCCAGTAATCTCTAATGACAACGTTTTCTGATCCGCATCTGTTTTTATAATTCAAAACAAGACACAAAAACTGTAATCTTCGATGTGATAGTGATAATGAGAAGGGTCCTGCCTAAGCTGCCTAACAAGATTTTTGCAATAAAAGCATCTTGCTTTTGTTGTTTCTCTTCTGTTCACTGCACTTCACTCCTTTATTGGCACCTGTCAGGAAAGAATGGCGGCCGACGCCTTGTTAGCCTTGCGGGTAATTCGATTTTCTGTTTAAAACTTGCTCATAAGATTCTCATTAAGCATTAATCTTTGTGTAGCTGATGCTGGATGATGAGTACCTACCAGATTGTCAACAATTGAAACAGAAAATCGAGGACCTGGTCAAAGTGATTTGGGACATTGGACCCAATGCTCGACAGGAAGCCATTGAAGCTAACGGGTATCAAACAGTAATTGATGCATGGAAACTATTCTGCGACACAGGGGAAGACGACATCAGAATTCTTGCGTATGGTTCCATCATTCTTTCTCCCATGAATTGAATTCATATGCCAAGTTAATATGATAGGAATGAAGCTTCCGTTGTCCGTGAAGCAGTTCTGCGTGCACTGAGTGCCCTCACTCCTGGAAACCCAACAATTATTGATAGAACGGCCTTTGTCATTATTTCCCAAGCTTTCGAGTAAATGCCTAAAGTGTTTGTAAACTTATCAAAAATTGAAGTTAAGTTAACCATTTCTTTATGATTTATGTAATTTTTAGCCCAAGTGTCGAAGAGGCTATCAAAATTGAAGCCCTCAAAGTCATGCGCAATATTTGCATCAAATCAGAGGCCAACCGGGAGGCGTTGGCGACGGAATGGAAAATCCTTCCCAGTTTTGTAGACCTGATTAAGGTTGATGAGCCTTCCACCGAATTCATTCGTCAAGTGAGCTTAGAAATTTTAAGGAACTTTAGAGGTGTGGTTGAGAATCCAATGAAGTTTGCTTGTCCTTGTAGTGGTGTGGTGCCTTGAAAGCTTTCACATTGAACGACGACTCGAGTGCTTCGTACAATCGTTCAGCAGAGCGGAAGCGTCTCGTTTTCCAGTTGGATGGGATCTATTACTTGGCAGGATTCCTGACGAGTAGGGATTTTAAAAATTACAGTCTTGTTTAATTCGTCCTGATTTTAATTGATCTTGAATTAGCCTTTACTTGATTCCTCCAGAATACACTGACGAAGAAATTCTGAACTCAATTGTGATTGCAATTGCAATGATGGCAGCAAATGAGGTGTATTGCGTCGCAATCCAATCTGCAGGTGCACTGGAGGCTCTTGGCCAAATTCTCCAAAATTATCCCACAAATGAGGTTATATGTTCCTTCCTACCTTCCTTTCCAGTGGCAGTCATTTTGAAACTGATTTTGAATCTTTCAATCTAGCGATTAATCATGAACACAATTAACTGCATCCGTTTCCTCTGCGTGAGTGCAACAGTTCGGGCAAAGACTGGAACTACGTTTATCATGAAGCACGTGCTTGCTGCTGCTACTCGGATGACCGTAAACTGACTCTCAACGATGATGAAGTGGAATGAGGCTTTATTCAGCTTTTATTTGTAGGGAAAACCTGATCAACTGGAAAACGTGATGTCTTGTTTGGCATATTTGACCTTGAACAATCCCTGTTCAGCAGCACAGTTCCTCAGTGAGCAGGGAGTTAATGTCACTCTGGAGACTATGAAGACGAATATGGGAAAGCCGGACGTTCTTGTATGAACCTAACCCTGGAATCTTTAGGAATTAATTCAACAAATGACAACAAATGTTTCAATAATTTCAATTGCAGAAAGCGTGTTGCCTGCTTATGCGGAACATCGCTGCGTTGAGTGGGAAAATTGGACAGATAAACATCTTGGACGCCGGGGGAGATGTCGTCTTGCGTCAAATTCTGCAGAAGCACCCTGAAATGGCTCAACACCATGTTAACCCTGCACTTCGTGACTTGGGTATTGAAGTTACAAAAGGACACCTCACAGCAGCAAATCCCGTTGAACCTAAATGAATATTCCAACAATTCCAACAAGGCAAAATTAACAGGAAAAAATGAATTTAATGTAACGCATAATATATGAATATTCCCTTCGAACTAAATGCAATCTATAAATATGAAAAGTCTAAAAGTCCTGCCAACTAAAACTTTTTGTTCCGCATTAAATTTAGTGTATGCTTTCTTCCCATTTTAACCACTCTCTTCCAATAATCTAAGGAATCATGCTCGAGTTCACTGAAGGGCGGTGGTTTACCTGTAAAATGAAAGGAAACATCAAGGTTATGGTAAATTCCAAGAGCAAACGTTGTACAAGAGCACTCACCGGATCTCAGATTCCATAACCAATCTGGATATTCATTGTCGGGTTTTAATTTGACATCTTCCCCTTTTTGCATGATACAGGAACCGCAGACATAATTGACGAGTTTCTCCGGATCCGTTTCAGCGGGGATCACTTTCTTTTCCAGCGTTGGCCCAACCTTCCCAATTTTCTTCTTTCCGCCCAAAGCTGATATACCTACACAGAAAACAATTTGCAATAGTGTGTCGATGTGTCATGCATGTCTATGTTATTTAATTTTGACTTGATGTGACGAGTGATGATATCGTTCGTAATCGTTCCTTACCTCCTATACTAGAAGCCGCTTTTGCGTATGTACGCGAAGGTAAAAGGATATTGGTTAATTGTCTTTGTAAAAGTATTCGATTGACAGAGTACGCCATAATTTAGGCACCGCCTAATCATTAACAAAAACAAACGTTTATTTACGCAAAATTAACTTCAACTTCCTTCCAAACCAGCAAACCCATGAAATGTCGTTTTCGCGCGGAAACTTTCCCTTGGGTATTTAAAACGAGGAACTCGGAAAACGGAGAAACTGAATTCACTTTAAAATTTTAAGCGGGTATAATAATTGTTAGAGTTCAATTAATTAAAAGTTAATTTTTTAGAAATGAGGCTCACAGTCACATTGTCATGTATACTGAAGAGGGTTGGCAAATTGACAAAGCAGTACTCGAATTTACCGGATTCGTACATCAAACGAGCAGCTGAACAGGTTCGTCCAAGTTATTATAGTTTCAGCGCATAACCCTACCCTGCCTTTAGTTAGCCTTAAGCTTAAATAGAGTTCGCTTGGGCTTGCGGGGATTCAATTTATGCCGCATTCAATTGTTATAATATTCGTCTTCGTATTTCGCTATAGGTTCTTACGAATAATTCTCGGGACTCTTTTTCTGAACTAGATTGAGTACACTGCTCCGAAAATGATCCAGTATCTACCCTATCAAAGGAAGAAGAGGGCCAACGATTTTCGGTTTTCGGAGCATCGTCCTTGGACACTAGAGTTCCGACAAGAAAATGAGGGCATGCATAAGAGGGCAGAAATATTTCTGGAACCAATTAAAGAATGGAGTGTATTTCGAGGGGACCGAGTTGAGATTTTAGTTGGGCGTGACAAGGGAAAGCTCGGCATTGTGTCTCAAGTAGGAACAGAGAAACTCATAGCGTTGTTAATGAATCCATGTTCCGTCTCTTTCAAGCTCAATATTTTTTTGTATAGATAATTGAGGAGAGAAATTGGGTTATAGTTGCTGGGATGAATTGGTACTACCGTCGACTTGGAAAAACTGCCAATTACGCTGGCACGATCATCAGACAAGAAATACCACTCCTAGTAACTACGGAAGTGGCTCTGGTGGACCCGTCCGACAAGTATGAACCCGAGATTCGACTAATTGTGATTCTTACAGGAAAATAATAATTTGTTTACATAAAACTTTAATTTTGAATCATAGCAAGCCCACGTGTGTGAAATGGAGATTTACAGAAGATGGTGAAAAGGTACGAGTTTCCCAACGAACTGGAAGAATAATTCCAATGCCTGCTGCTGCTTATGAAACTTACGATTATAAAATCAAGTCAGCCTATCTTGGTAAGTTGGTATCTGCATAGTTTCCAATATGCACATGTTACATTTTTTCGGATTTCCTAATAATGCCATCGTTATGGATTACGTTTAATTTCAGAAGGGGATAAGGATACCAAGGGTGACGTGGTTGAGAAGGTCACTTTTCAACCGGAGCTGAAAACTTTCGAGATGGACATTATGGACTCAATGGGAATATTCGAGGAAAGAATACCCAAGAAATCATATTGGTACTAACAATCGGTCAAGCTGCCATGTACCAAATATTTAGCATTCTAATAATATTGTAAAATAATTTATAAGCATTTAGTAAAATCATCCATGATTACCGGTGCTACTTCATTGAGCGCATGCCAGCAGGACAGATATGCATTGCCAACGGGAGTTCGGGTGCTGATTATGTTGCTTTCCGGAAGGATACTCTAATGATGACGTGGTCATAACTCATACAATACGGAATGCTGGACGTTGAAATCAGGGTCAGGGACGTTATTCCTTCATCCTTGTGGCGACTGACTGCCAATTCCAACAAGTGGAAGAAACAGCGCTAAATTCAAAGAGGCGTGTTTTAGTTGGAGAGAGAAGGACCGCAAGCACGCACCCCACCGCTGCTGCAGCTACTTGCTTGAATTTTTTGAATTCTTGATCTTGATTGTCTGTTCTCGTCACGGCTCACGGGTGAACGGACGAGGTTACTTTTTGTTTGGATTCGTCAACTTTCCAAGTCATAAGGATGTTTTGGGGTAAGCTTAAACTATATGATTTCATTGGCTGAAGGTGATAAAGTTAATATTGATTTGCGAATGTGGAATTTTTTTAGGTGCTACGCTCGACGGTGGTAAAAAGTACTCTCAAAAAGTGGAACAGGCTTTCCATCTTACTACTGCCGCACTGAAGGTGCCAGTACCGCCCAATGGTAATTCTTTTTTTGAACGTTACTATAATCCTGCAAGGATATGAAACTCTGCTCCTTCAGCTTTCAGTTATCCGTTCCCCAACCAAGCTTCGTGGATTTCGGCCCGGTAGGTAGTGTTACCAGACTGATTTGGATTTTATTTATTTATTTATTTTTAGACACGGAAAAGTTCTACTCCGTTTATGTCAATTACAATGGCAAGGACTTTCTACTCTGCTCACTGGCTCCGAGTGCGGGAATCTATCAAGTAGCCCTTGGATTGCAATTTGAAACTGGAGCAAAGCTCGAATTTCGTGTGGAAGGTGGTGGATCTGCTTCACGTGTCTGCCTGACTGGCTACACTATCAGTTCTCAAGGCACTCCACTAATTCCGACTGTGGTATCGACTCCCATTTCATCTTCAGCCATTGGCATTCCAATCAAAGTCCAGCAATCCATTCTCGTCTCTGATAAGAAGAAAGTAAATGCGAATCAAATGCAGAAGCGAGTCTCCATTCGAGACGAACACGAGGAAAAGACTTTTGATAAGGAAAGCGGTGACGAAGACGATGATGAATTGGACTCGGATGAAGACGAGGATTATGATGAAATGATTGAAGAGTTTCCTTCGGATTCGGATGAAGACAACATGTTCGATCTTGATGATAGCGATGATGAAGGGGATACGGATGAGTTGGAAATGCAACAAGGGAATTTGGAGGATGAAGAAGAGTCGACATTCTATGGGACCGTCGCATTGGCAAATGGAAATGCCGAGGCCGCAAAAGTTGATAAGAAGAAGAAGAAGAAACAGAAGTTGGACTTTTCTGAGGCAGAGTCACCGTCACCTAAGGTGGGCAAGGCTAAGGATGACAAGATGACATCGACACCTCCAACCAAAAAGCAGAAGTTGGACGGTTCCAAAAATAAGACGCCGCCGGAAGTGATGCAGACGCCGGAGATGAAGAAAAAGCCCAAAGCTCCCTCATCTGCTGGCAACACTCCGATGAAAATGTTAACAAAAAGTATGCCATGCAAACTTTTATTAAATTTAAAGAAAATCTTACAAATATTTTTAATTTCATTCAATTTAAAGGTGGAGTGATGATCACAGAGAGTAAAATTGGCAACGGAGCTCAAGCGAAGGCAGGGAAAAAGGTAATGGCGACTCCATGTCTTCATATGGTAAATTATGTGCAATGCTGAGTGGATATGGATTGATTCATGTTCCAGGTGAAAGTAGGCTACGTAGGACGCTTGAAGAAGAACGACAAAGTGTTTGACCGAGGAGATATTGGTTTCCATTTGGGAAAAAGTGAGGTCATCAAAGGGTGGGATATTGGAATCGAGGGAATGAAAGTCGGTGGGAAAAGGAAATTGGTCATCCCACCACATCTCGCGTAAAACTTCAAACTACCAACCTGCGCTTCAAAGTAATCATGTCGACAACTAACCTGCAATATTTTTTTTTAATTTTAGCTACGGAAAAAATGGGTCCGCACCAGACATCCCACCGAATTCTACCTTGGTCTTCGACGTAGAGCTCAAGCAAGCTTGAAACCCTCCCTCGCCCTCCCGTCGATGCATCCACTGTATGGAGTCCTCTTATTTTGGCAAATGTCAGATAAGAGAACATAAAACCACATTTTATATTCTTTACTTAATACATTTATCACTTGTGGAACTTTCAATTTTTTGTTCAAATCAATTTCAATTTTTCAGATTCAATATCCAATGTTAAATTAAGTAAAGTACGACTTAAATGATGAGCAGTTGATACCCATTTTGTGAATTAGTAATTTATTTGTGATCAACTCAAACGATATTTAATCATCATTGGCGCCTGCAAAGTTCGACTAGTAAAACTTGGAATTTATAGAAGCTGATTGTACGGCATACTCCGATGTGTAATTTAAACGATTGCTTTAAGCATATATTCTAATCAGCTTTAGCGTGGCCATTACTACTGCAACTGCTGGCGGTAGTCAGTGCGTTCGTTTCCAATTTAGCTCTGTCTTGGTTTTCCTTGTCGACCATCGCTTTCGGAGTCACAATGTTAACTGTGAAGCTGCCCACTTGTTTCGTTGTTATTACTCTAGAGGAACCATCATCAAAAAGTCCAAATGGATTCCAATACCGTTGAACAAATGGCTGGACAAACTTGTGCCAGAGGAATATGAACACTGGAATCACGATACATGGGACGCAAACCATTTTTGTTTTGGATTAGCTTAGCGATCAGTGATGGATGAGGGATGAGTTGACGGCGGTGGAATGGACGGAGCTAACAAGACCAACAGCCAGACAGCCACGACAGTTGACAACGCCCTTAAGAAATGATTGATCCGATTCTGATCTGCAAGGCAAAATGAGTAGTCTAGTTAGTAAATCCAACAACTAACCACCCAACCCAGACCCAACTTCTTCTAAACAAGGTAATGTTCAGTCCAAATCCAATTCAATTAGAATATAATCTTACCTTCCCAGAATCCTAGAGCTTCTTCTCTCCGCCTTGTTAGGCTGGCCCAACTTCGTGAATCGTCCGGGGACGCTTGATTTCCAATCAATAAATCAAATTATTAATTTATAACTCCAATTTTTGTTTCCCTGCTGCTAATGAGTTGAATGACTGAAAATGAATCAACTTAATTTTATATTCAAAATTGACCTACTGTCAAGGATATTTCGCAGCAGGAAGCCACCAGATGCCTCGTCACTCGTGGGAAAATCTACCCACGTAAAACTCATGTCAAATGCTTTACAACGCTTTGATAAAACTCACAAGCTTTGACTTTTTTAAATACAATTTTCAATTTTTGCGTGAAAATTACGTCTTTTAGCCTAGTTGCGAAATTAAAATAATTTTTTGAGTCTCGAGCTGATGTCATTAGACTGACAGACAGAACAATGAAAACTACAACAGTTTCGTTGTAATTTCTAAATCCAAAATAGCGTGTGATTTTTCCGTGATGGTTTGACAGTTGATTGGACATTGAAAGGAAAAGTTCACGGAGCATAAAAGAAATCTTTCTTCCTTTTGCAGTTCCATTTGGGATTCGTCAGTTTCAATCAGTAATGGAAGCTTACATTGTTCTAATTTTTGGAATTTTAACAATGATTGCTGCTTATGGAACTACTTATGCAAGGGCCTTCCTCTTCATAGCACCAAGAAGAAAGAGTCGTCCACCTGGTGAGCGTTACATTTTTGTGAACATTGAACTGTAATAACTTCTTGTTTGAAGACTGTCTCCAAATCTTACACAGGTCCTTGGGGAATACCGTTTGTTGGTTTTCTGTATCATATGATGGTTGGTGGGGAAAGTTATCAAAAGAAATTACTATTGGTGAAGCAGAAATATGGGAAAGTGGCCACTGTGCGGATGGGGTCATTCCTGTTAGATCATCATACAGATTTCATGCCAAGTCGTTCAAGAATATTCTTAGTGTTTAATTTTTTTTTTAATAAATAAGATGCGTATGGCTCAACGACTATACATCCGTAAAGGAAGCGTTTAGAAATCCAGCATTCTGTGGAAGGCCAAAGATTCCAGGCATCACTTCAAGGACTGAGGGATGTGCTGGAGGTAAAGAATTGAATTTGAGCGGTTCGAGTAATGTTAAATCGGTGACAACAAACAGATTTTGTCTGCTAGGATTAATTTTCAACGACGGAGCGGATTTTAAAGAGCAACGAAGATTCATTATTAAACATCTCAAGGATTTGGGTTTCGGTGGGAAGCTGTCCATGGAATCGCTAATTACGGAGGAGGTGACAGAATTAGTGAAAGACTTAGGACGGACTAGTGGGACGGCGATCAGTACCCGTCATCTTTTTAATGTGGCAATTATGAACGTTCTCTGGAGAATAATTACTGGAGAAAAGTATCAACATGATGATTCCGCCATGGTTCAATTGGCAGAAACTCTAAACAGGTCATTTTTGTGCAATTCAGTTTCGGAAAAAAAAATTAAAGTGTTAATTAATTTCCCAAGTAAATCTCTACTTTAGAAATATGGAGTTGAACGGAGGGGCAAAAGCTGCCTTCTTCATGCCATGGCTCACGTCAATTCTGCCTTCTGCCATTGGCTGGAATTCCTACGTAAAAGACGCCACTTTCATTTTCAACTTTTGGAGAGATTATACAAGGTCAAAGATGGAATCGTTTAAAGCAGACTCCACGTCAGAGTTTTTCATTGACTTTTACATCAAGGCAATTCGGGAATGTAGGAATCCGAATTCGGGATTCTACGGGGAATGCGGAGGTAAACGTTTTTTGTTGAAATCCAAATAACCTCCCTTGTGAGAGTTTAACTCCACTCTGACTCGACTCTGTCCCGCTGTTCTGAAATCTTTACAGAAGTTTCCCTTGCTACAACAATCCAGGATCTCTTCATTGCTGGAACTGAAACAACGTCGACGACATTGAGTTGGGGGCTTCTGTACTTGGCAGTATTTCCGCATGTCCAGGAGAAGGTTGCCAAAGAAGTTGACAGCGTGATTGGAGCCTCTTGCCTTCCGGATTTGAATTGTAGACTCAGGTAAGTTCCGATGTTATTTTCACGATTTCACGTGGCGTCTAATAAATCTTGATGATTGCAGAGTTGAAATGAATGCTAATTACTCCGGAATATGAATATTATTCCAGAATGCCATACACCGAAGCATTTCTTCAGGAACTAATGAGACATTGTACCCTCGCACCACTCGGAATCGTACACAGAACAACTGAGGACACAGAACTCTGTGGTTACTTTATACCAAAAGATTCCATCGTCCAAGCAAATATTTCTGCCATCCATAATGATCCGGACGTTTGGGAGAATCCAAGAGAGTTTAAACCCGAACGGTTCCTTGATAACAGTTTCCAGCATTTAGTTAAGAAGGAAGCCTTCCTACCATTTTCTTATGGTGGCAGACATTGTATCGGGGAAATCCTTGCTAGGGAAGAACTATTCCTATTCGTGACTACCATTGTCCAGCATTTTCTTATTGTATCAGATCCCAGTTCCCCAGTTCCATCACTCGTTCCTGTTGTGGGTGTCGGATCCATTCCGCAAAGGCATAAATTAGTCTTTTACCCACGTCCAAATTAACAAGAAGGAAAAGCAGAAGGCAGTATAAATTGTAGTAAAAAAAAAGGAATATTATTATGTAGGAAATCATATTATCGTATTTACCAAACAGGGATTCCACGGTTCGATTGTATCCGTTCCAGAAATCCCCTAAACGAAACTCCTACTCATTGGATGCCTCAGAGCCCACATTGCAAAAAAAATTGCAAACTAGATAGGCCAAGCCATAAACTGCTAATAAACTTAAAGAGAGAACCCAAGGCAAGGTCATTTACAAACGGGTTTATGGATTGTGCCGCGTGTGGCTTGCCTCTGCCCTTGTCCGGCTCCAGCTTTTTCAACTCGTGCCGTGTATAATAAAGATAATTTGAGTTAATTTTTCTCCTTTCATCTCATCAGCAACACAAGCATTAGTAAAGAAAGGAACAATTAGACTTTTTATCAAAGCGGAAATGATTGAAGTATTTTTAATAATAAGTGTTTGCATCCTCTACGTTTACTCTCGCTGGAAGCGTCCTAGCGGCGTCCCACGAGGTGAGCCAATTTTAATGGTCACAAAATGTTGGAATCCTTGCTTGTACAAATTATTTAGAATTTATTTTTAATTACCGCAGGCCCCCTAAGGTTTCCGTTCGTTGGATGTTTCCCACAAATTTTACTTGGCATTGACGGATCCGGGCTGAGTACCTTATTTTTCAAATGGAGTAAGACCTACGGTCCCATTTTCTCCGTCGACTTGGGCAGTTTCCCGTAAGTTATTCTCAATTGTTTCTACAGTTAAAATCTTCCTCGACTTAATTGAATTGTTGGGTCCCAGGGCGGTGGTGCTCAATAATGCAGCAATGATACGAGAAGCATTTGGAATTCCTCAACTCTGCGGCCGAGTCCAAATACCAGTTGCCGCCGTCCGTATGGGTGACGATGGAGTACCAAGAGGGATAATTTTCAATTATGGACAAACGTGGATCGATCAGCGCCGCTTCTCAATCCGTCACTTGAAGGACTTTGGACTCGGGAAGAACACAATGGAAAGCATTATCTTGGACGAGGTACAGGATCTTCTAAAGACATTCCGGAAAACCCTTGGGAAACCCATATCTACGCAAGCAGTCTTCAATGTCGCCATTATTAACTCTCTCTGGGCAATTGTTGCTGGTCAACGGTTTAGTCACGATGATCCAAAACTACAAAAGATGGTGGCTGGTGTTATACAGTAAGAATCACTTGCAATCTCTTCCAAATATAAGCACACACGAAACTAATTGGTTTTTGGTCTTGCTTTAAAACTTATATAGAAACCTTGCAGAAACTGGCACTTCCGGCGTGATGCTCTTCTTCCCTACATTAGCGAAAATGTTTCCAAAGTTGAGCGGATGGGATGCCTATTTGGAATCTTTTTATACCACGCATTTGTTCATAGAGGATTTTGTCAAGACTCGAATCCGGGATCACAAGGACGGTCAATGTCACGATTTCACTGACGCCTACATTGAGCAAATCAACCATACCAAGGATTCCTGTTCCAGTTTTTACAAGGATGAAGGAGGCGTGTGACATAAAAACATGTTTGCAGAATTTTTTTTTCCTACTGAACTAAATGTGTATTAATCACTTTGCAGAGAGAAATTTGGTTACCGCGTTGGATGACATGTTCAACGCCGGTAACTGAGAATTTCCCAAATTCATTCTGCAAGAGTCCCCCATTTTGACCTTGCCCGTTTTGAATTATTTTAGGTGGGGAAACGACCAGCACGGCTTTAACATGGTTCATGTTATGCCTCGCTGTCCACCCTGAAGTCCAAGAGAAGTTGCACGGTGAGATTGATCATGTTATTGGGCGAGAGAGACTTCCCACGCTGTCTGACCGACCCAGGTAAATATAACAAAATCTGTCACTGATGCTGTATCTTTCCTACGTCAGTCAACTTTAGTTTCAATCAAGTCTCATGTCTTTCATAATCAAAATCTTAGAATGCTGTATGCCGAAGCTGTTATTTCCGAAGTCCTTCGCATTGCTTCCATTGTACCTATTGGGGTTCTCCACAACTGTGTCCAAGACACAGTATTCCATGGCATGCTCATACCAAAGGACACCATTGTCATTTCCAACATTCAAGGCGTGCACCATGACCCGCTCGTCTGGGGCGATCCCCAAAACTTCCGTCCCGAGAGATTCCTTTCCCCTGATGGTAAATCTGGAGTTAGTTTTGAGTCCTTTATTCCTTTCTCCACTGGAAAGCGTGCCTGCCTCGGAGAGAATCTGGCCAAAGACGAGCTCTTCCTCATGACCACGTCAATCTTCCAGGAACTCAAGGTCCTTCCTGACCCTTCAGCTCCTGTTCCTACTCTCACGCTCGACTGCCAAGGAATCGTCGCCAAGCCTCAGCCACATAAGATCATATTCAATCCACGCTAAATCGTTTTTTAACTCTCGTCTCTCGTGATTTTTTTTTGTCTTATTGTATTTTAAGCCATTCTTAATTCTAAATTAAGATTTTATGTAATAAATCAAACTACTTTGCAAACCGATGAGTACGAGCAGTTTAGTTCAACCACGAGCTTTCAGTAAGTCTGGAGAAGTCGCTGAATAGTAGGGCCGCGTCCGAAAGCCACATCAGCTCCAAACAGAAGGGAAACGCAGATCAACATCATGTCCAAAAATAAACTCCGTCAACTCGGTATTCGGAGAGATTCTGTTTTTTTTAAGTTTAGTTCGAGTGCAGAGCAGTACAGTCTTGCAGATTTTGAGTTCATAGACACCAGGGGCCACGCTTCAGGAGCCCTAAAAAGTGGTCTAATTGTTCCCGTTAACGTTTAATCAATTATCCCAATTGTTCAACATCCTGAAAAACATGAGCGGAGCTGGGGGAAACGCTGAAACGAATTTGAAGAAGGAAAATGATTCCTTGAAAGTATTCAACGCTCAAAATAAATTTCATCTTGGTACTGGATTCTGGAAGCATAAAACCCTAACCTAATCATGAACGTATTTTAGGTACAAGTGAAGGAGCTCGAGGGGAAATTGAATGGACTAAAGACAGAACTAGAGCAATCCACTGGAGGAGTCAAACGGCTTGAACGACTTTGTGCAGAACTCGAAAATCAGAGCACGAGTATGAAGGTACGTGCGTGAACAGAAAGGAATGAGATCATACCGTGGGACTTGTAGATTCATTAGGAATTGTATAATTTTTAATCGTTGATTTTCTGGAGCAGGAAGCGGACGCTTCCCAAATACAGGATACAGAAAAGCAAGGACGAGAACTAGCCGCCGAAGTCACCGCCAGTATGGAGTTCATGAAAAATGTAAATTCAAGTATCGAGAGAATTACTGAAGATAGCAAGCAAGTAAGGAATCAAAATCCCAATCTTCTTTAACTGGCGAAATAATTACTAATGACAATTTACAATGAGATTATCTTATAATGGACATGACACAGGCGTTCGTGGAGAATGAGGATTTGGCAGAACAGTTGGGGAAAATGAAATCAGAGCATGAAGCCATAGAAGAGGTCAGAAATAATTACACTCGAAATTGGTTTCCGGCTTTTAAACTTTTTTTAAACCCAAAAGGAAATGAAAAAGATGTTATTGGAGCAGTGCGATGAGCTTGTGCGGCTACGGACCGACGTTGCCCAAGCGAGACTTCAGAATGCAAATGACAAGGAAAGGTGAATTCATTATAATATCGAATTGAGTTATATTGAGAATAAGAAATTTAAGCATTCTGTATCGTGTGATAATAAGTTTCGAATTGAAAAAAAAAGGTTATACGGTGAAATGCAGCAGTTGGCGACATCGTTACTCCAAAGTCGAGAACAAGTCAAAGAATCTAAGGAATCGGAACTCAAACTACGACAATTGCTTCAAAATTATGATCAAAAGTTTGAAGGATTGCAAAAGGCGTTGAAGGAAACAAATACGGCTTACGATGGATTCAAAGGGGAAATGGCCAAGGTCTGCAACAGGAAAAGTCTACACAGCCAAAATCTGCAGTGGAGCTTTTTTTTTTGCTAGAACATTAGAATTTCAAAATTCATTTTCCATTTTACTAGGTTTGCGAAAGGACAAAGGAATTGGAGGGTGAAACTTTGGAATGGAAAGGCAAATGGGCACAAAGCAATTCATCTCTCCAGGCGGCGAATGACGAGCACAGCCGCGTTCAGAGCGGGATTGCAAAAGCACATGAAGGACTTGCGAAAATGACTAATCTCTGCAGAGCACTTCAAGATGAGCGGAAGCAATTATTGGATGCGTTGAAGCGAGTGGGTGGTGGAGGAGAGTGACAAAATGACAGTCGCTGACAATCATTATTATGAGAGGCATCACGTCCCCTTATATCGCCCTCGATTTACTTAAACCTAGTCCATTCTGTTGTCTTTGTCTTGTTAAATCTCTGAAATAACATTTTGGAAATACTGAGTTCAAACTTATTGCCGAAAGATAGCTTTTAATGGAGATCAGGTTAGTGATTCTCGTTGATGTAAGTCAGAGAGTGGGACTGGGACATACAATAACACGTCAACTATTACATGCTAAAATTGTAGCCGAAGACTCCTCAAGGCATTGGGAACCCAATCAGGAATTTGAGTCCGTGGGTTGTTTTGGACAAGACTCATCAGAACTTGATGCATTATTAATTCGCGACTCCACTAATTGCATCTGTAAATGGGAAGACAAAGTTACAGTAGAACTAATGCAACACAAAAGAAAACAAAAAATACAAAGTTCTTACTTTTCTACGGAGCCTTTCTTTGGTATCTTCAGGTGCGTGTTCCTGGAACGCAGGATTCTCAAATTGCTTCTTCAATTTATCCAACTGCATTTGCAACTTCACTAATTTAGCGCTTCCAAGCTTCGGAATTACTAGGGTAGGATCCGACTAAAAGAATAATAATATGAGTCACTGTTTAAAATGCCAAAATAGTACTAGGACACGGACCGAATTCGTTAATTGTAAGGCTCCTTACGCGAGAACAAGAGATACGACAGGATCGACCGCCTTCAAGGTCGAACATTATACCAAGGGAGTCAGACGCTGAATTTCGCCCCAAAATATCAAACTTCAGTACCACTTTGCACAAGCTCTCAATGTAGGGTTGTACTTCAATCAGATCTCCATCATCCTTGTGGATCTCTATCAACACGTTTGGATGTTCCTTCAAACCAGGGAAATATCGCACTTTGAAGGATCGGACTTGTTTGATAAGTCTGAGGAGTTTCTCCATTTGCTTAGCAACTCCAGGATTTCTAAAATGGGAGATTTCTTTTGGTAGTGGTTGCCTGGACTCAATTAGGAGCCCTCCCTTGCCCTCCGTTAGGATAGACCAAATTTCTTCGGTGACAAAGGGTAAGAACGGATGAGCCATTTTTGCAGAGACAGAGAGGACGTAGTGCATCACTTGGAGATGTTCTTGGACATTAATCTTTTTCTTCAATTCCAACTTTGCGAATTCCTGCGTGGAAAGTTTAAGAAATTAGAATTTCATCCCCCCAAGTACAAAGTAGCACGCTGATGAAAATTTACCAAGTAGACATCACAGTATTGAGAGTAGAAAAACGTTCGAATTGCTTCCGTCACTAGATGGAATTTGCAATTACGAATATTAGATTCATAGCTGTCCACAAAATCGTACAAGGAAGACAAGATCCATCGATCCATCATTGGCAGATTGGGGAACTGGGCAGGTTTGAAAGATGACAAGTTCTGAATTCCTGCCTGGTCTGCATAGTGAAAGTACAGTCGCATCGCTTGCCATAACTTGTTACAAAAGTGTTTGCAATTCTCTAGATAGGCCAAGCTAAGTGTAACGTCTTGATCTGGAAAGGAACGAAATATTCCAAATTTAAAACATGCTTAATTGGATTTTTCTAACCCAAAAAAATCACTTCTCTACCGTATATATCTTGACCGAGTAAAGCATATCGCAAAGCATCAGCACCGCATAATGGAAGCCCGTTAGGAAAATCCTTGTCCAAGGCAAACAATCGTAAGTCATACTCGGTTTGGTCTAATTCCCCTGAGTTCAATGATTGCTCTGCTTCAGTTTTCAAATCCTGAAAAAAGTTTCTCATTTCATCAGTTTGAACACATTATGCAAACAAGGAAGAGTAAAACATTCTTCACTCACTTGGATACCTCGCCCCTGAATCACGTACATCGGATCAATCACGTTTCCTCTTGACTTTGACATTTTCCTACCGTAGTGATCAATGAGGATGCCATGGAGGAGGACAGTACGAAACGGGAGTTTCTCCACAAGAGCCATGGTCATTATTGCCATACGCCAAACCCAGAAGAGTAGAATGTCATGACCAGTTTCCATCAGACTGATTTCTTTATAATCCTAGAAGAACACAAACAAAGGTTGCAGAGTAAATTTTAGCAGGGGGCATTATTCGTTTGTTTCCTGCTTGTGCTCTTACATCGACGTCTGGCCAATTCGAAAGCGCCAACGGAATTAAAGCAGAGCTAAACCAGGTGTCAAGGACATCTGGATCTTGGTGAACTTCCTCTTGATTCACGATCCCAATCCCCAATTTCCCTTGGAGCTTCTTTATCGCATTCTAATGTAAACAGAAGATAATTAACTTACACCTATTTTGTAACGTATGCCCAAACTTACAGATTTTGAGCATGCGGTGACCCATTTGTCTGGAAAGTCTTGATGGAAGTAGGCTGGAATCGGATGACCCCAGCGTATTTGGCGTGATAAACACCAGTCTCTACGTGTTCCAGAAATTGTGATTATGTCTTTAGAAAGCAAAGAAAAGTTCATCTCTCGTTTATGGAAATCGATTTTTTCTTACTGCATATTAGAAAGTTGGTGGAGGAATACAGTCTGCATATTCTCCGGACGAATGACGAATTCTCCTTGTTCGATATGTGACATGAGCATGTAATTAAATTGTTTCGTCTGGAGGAACCAGTGTGGAAGAAGCATGGGTTCAATCACATCCTGCGAACGACTACAAATCCCAATTGTGCCACTGTATTCCTTCTCATCAATCAAAGCACCTGAATTCTTCAGAAAATCAAGGACTTTCGGTCTTGCTGCAAATCGTGGAAGTCCCTTAAGTCACAAATTAAAATAAATATCAGATGATACAAAATCCTGAATGAAAGAAAGAAAACACACAACAAAGAGAAAAGTTTTACTAACCTGGAATTCTCCACAGTTAGAATTCAAATTCCCGTCCGGCTGAAAGACTTTTATGAAAGGCAGCTTATGATCAGTCCCAATTAAGAAATCCATTTTATCATGTGCAGGAGTAACTTTCACCAAACCTGAATACAATTAAGCAAGTGACGACCAGCATTGAAATAAGTTAATTATAAAGGCATTAAATTCGTCCTCTTCATTACCGGTTCCAAAGTCGAGCTTTACCCGAGAATCTCCAACAACAGGGAGAGGTTTTCCATTAATTGGATTTAGTACCGATTTGCCAATGAACTGATGATTAATAGGATCGTCTGGATTCACTGCAATTGCTACGTCACCGAACATGGTTTCAGGTCTCGAGGTGGCAACCACAAGCTTGGCGTCTGAAAAATTATACAGCGATGAAAGGATTGAATAATAATAAAAAATAACTGAGCGAGCAGGCGTAACTTTCGCACCTGAGTTTTGAACTGGATATGCACAATGATAGAGCAATCCAAACTCCACTGTGTCAGAGTAGCCTGGAATTTTGAACCGTGTCCGCCCGTTGAATTCGACTTGGTCAACTTCAATATCTGCAACGGATGACTGAAGGGCGAAACTCCAATTCACCAAACCTTCGCCTCGACGAATGAGCCCATTGTCGAAGAGGTGCATAAAAGCTTCCTTTACGACATAGGAGTGATTCTGTAAATTCAAAAGTAATCCCATTTTACAGCATCTTCTCAGTCCGAGAGTAAATGTAAATGCATTGCTCTCTCCTAACTTCATCGAGTGTATAATATTCTCTGTCCCAATCGAGTAGCGCTCCCAAAGCGTCCAGTTGCTCCTTAATCCTTTCGCGATTGGTGAGTGCATGGTTCTCAAGCTCACTCTGGAGATCCGACGGGTTCAGGGTTCCGGCTTTCGACAGTTTTTTGGTAACTACTGAATGAGTTGCAATGCCTGCATGATCGAATCCCGGAATCCATTCAACTTTATGACCCCGCATCAATTTTCTATCAGGAATACAATACATTTTCATTTCAATTCATTTTCATTCGCCTAATAAAGTTCCGAGCTTTGGACCTATACTTACAGCCTAACAATCGTGTCCTGAATGGCCAGCGTGAGAGCGTGGCCAAGGTGTAATTTCCCAGTTATATTTGGTGGGGGAAAAATCATCCGAAATGTGTTCTTGTCCTCTTCCAGCTCGGTTAATGAAAACCTTTTCCTCCCGGCCCATTTCTTCCGAACCTTGGCTTCAAAATCATTGGGATTGTAGGCCTTGGGGATTTGATCCAGTCGACTACTGTTGTTGTGTACTACGGTTGATGTCGTGAAGTAACGAATCCTTAACAAATTCAAGTTAATCCGAAGCATGATTAGACATGCACGTCATTTGTTGAATACACTTTTCTGAAATATTGAAAAGGACCGAAGCGAACGACGAAATAACGAAACGATGAAAATGAACGAAATAATTTATGGAACAAAAATGAAAATTGGGTAACCGGCCTGAGATTCGCGGTATTTACGTCCATCAGTTAGTATGAAAATTACCCAACGTGAATTCCCACACCACTCTCGAATGAGCACAGTTTCGAAAAAATTTTTTACAACTATTGTTTTTATTCAATCCTAAGTTAGTTAAAAATAACTAAGCTAATTGAGTTCTTAGAATAATTGAATTAATTTTAAATCAAATACATTCGCAATCGTGTATTTCTCTACTAAATCCATGTCGCTGACAAAAACCTTTAAATTTGCCCATATCAGTTTACGAACTCGAAATACTTGAGAGTTTTTGATTGGTCGGTTCAAGCTGTCCCCTCATCCCAGACAAGCTGTCTCCTCATTCTCAATGTTAAGTTAGGTTAGGTTTTTTTAGCATTAGGTTTCCCACGTAAGAAATG
>Ga0194135_10000379_pt1 | contig 26112 bp, 28 predicted proteins | sample LitLau_LLRF_2013_FD_134024 | JGI IMG/M metagenome (GOLD analysis project Ga0194135, IMG submission 134024) | Freshwater sediment microbial communities in response to fracking from North America - Little Laurel Run_MetaG_LLRF_2013 (version 2) | ecosystem: Environmental > Aquatic > Freshwater >... | reverse complement strand
GTTTGTTCTCCAGTCATTGTTCTTGAATAAAAAACTGTTGGAGGAGTAGGTGGTGTGCTCCAGAAGTAAACAAGGACGGTTGTTGTCGTCGTCGGGACGAGAGAGAGAGAGAGTAGAAGGCTCCAGAGGTTGTAACGGTCAAGAAAATGGGGCTGCCTTGGCTCAAGGCTGATGTGTGGAAATCCTGGGACAAATCTGGAAGGGCCATTTTGTAAGATTAGGTTTTATCTTTGGTGGACATTGGAGCTGGAATGAAGGGTTATGGTAAAAATAATAAAGGGTAATGATTTTGGTTTGTTTTTCAGTGTTAAAGAATGCAAAAAGTATTTGCAAGAATCTGCGGATATTGCGGATCATGAAGAACAGGAGGCTGGGAAGGAGCTTGTGCCCATTAACTCTAAACGTGAGTCAAGTGGTTTGGGGTTTAGTGCGTAGTTATTATTAAATGGGGAATTGATTGGGGTTTGGAGGATTCTGTTATGTTAGTAATGTGTTTGGGTTTTGATCTATGTTGCAGATGAGCAGTTTAGAATGGCGTTGTACTTATTGGTTAAGAAGGGGTGTAAAGGAACCATACGAAAAGATCAGGTTGTCAGTACTCTGCGTGAACTTCTTGCCATTCACGAGAGTGTTGCAAACACTCTTTCCGATGTGTTTTCGGAGCTTGATGAAGAAAGTTTGGCTATACAGCCACTCAGGGAGAAATTCATTTCTATCATTCGTACTATGGAAAGTAATCTTGGGTACCTCTTCTTGGAGAGATTGACTGCTGAAAATCTTGCGGAAGTTGGAATAGTGTCTAATAAGAAGATGTTTACAACTCGATTTATACGAATCAAAACGAAGTTATAGTGAGTTTAAATTAGTTCTGTTGTGTTTGTACTTTGGTACTCTTCACTGAGGTCAAGTCCTAATAATGGTGTTACTATTGTGTAAAGTTTCAAGCAACAAAAATACAACCTGTTCCGTGAAGAAAGTGAAGGATATTCTAAGCTGATTGCGGAACTCGCTCCTCCATTTGGCCAAAAAACTGCGTCAGCTTCTACGGCAAATATTCAAGGCTTGATAGGTAACATTAATTCATCAGGACATTTACGACGATTGCCGCAAAATTTCGGATTCTATAGTACGGATAGTCACATTTTTCTTTATGGTGTTTTGTGTGAATAGGTCGCTTCAATTTGGATCCCAATCGTGTTTTGGACATTGTCTTAGAGGCTTTCGAATGCGAATCTGAGTGTGGTTTTTTCATTCCATTGATACAAAATCTGAAGTCACCTCCAGGAACAATATGTGAAATCTTAGGATTCAAGCTTCAAAACCTAGAAGGTCCCTCAGAGTCACTTTTCCTTTTGATTGGTTTATTACTTCAATATAGTGTGATACAATTGCAAGAGATTTACTCTTGGGTAAGAAAAATTTTGCAATTCTCTGGCATTGACTTATTCGTGTCCTATAATTGTTTTGTTTGAATTTCATTTAGCTTACTCCTGATGATCGAACAATCCAGAAAGACTGGGATCGTGAGTTAAAGGATGCAAAGGAATATGCAAGAAAATCAATGATAGTTACGATAAACAAAGATAAAGAGGAGGACCCTAATGATCTCATCACAGCCGATGATAGGGTAAGTTAAAGCTTAGAGGCTTTAATCATTCGTTAAGAGTTTGCTGTATTTATCACTTTCGCAGTACCTGGAGAATCAGAAATTTAGTCTTTGCGAAGCTCTTCTCAGTATTGGCGCATGGGATGAGGCATCGAATCTTATGAATCGGCTACCCCCATTCGCATGTGTCAGCAAGAAGAGGATTGCTTTGAAAATGATTAACTTCATAAACTATTTAATAGATCCGTTATATATGAGGTAAATTATCAAGTTAAATTCATTTAATTGTCTTCGCCAGAGGATTCAGTAAAATCTAACGACAATTTTATTTGTTAGCATTCGGAGGTTAAAAACACGTCCTCGTTCAGAGAGCAAACCAACATTAGTCAACAAGGACAAGGCACCGTCACAAATAAAATCATACGGACAGTTTGCAAACAAGTTAGAAATGATAGTTGCAGTAGGACCATACATGCATCATGACCCAGTTTTGATTTACAAACTGTTAAGAATAATGCTTCATTATCTAGAATCAGTAAGTACCTGCTTGATAATTCAAGAAATTTTAAAAATTGTTTACCCCAATGTCTTTCCTTCCATTTCAGAATAATAGTAAACGAGGATCAATGTACTATAAATTTCTTACTATATTTGATGAGGTAATTTTACCTTCGACGTGCTTTTTAGATGCCAATTGTCCTATATCAGAAATGATATGGTCGACTTTACAATATTACCCCTATCAACACAGGTTACTGGATTTTAAAACTTATCTGTAGATATTGCTATTTGTGATATGAGAAAAATCATAGGAAACTAATTTGTTTCTGGCATTATGCAGATTTCGTCTGTATGGTTCATGGAAGGGAGAAGCTCTACTATTAAACCACCCTTCGCTGTTGCGGAAAAGAGTCGATGTTGTTAAGAAAATTAAGCATTTAATGCGTAGGATTTCAAAAGAAAATGTTAAACCAATGGGACGCCAGTTGGGAAAGTTGGCGCATTCCATGCCAGCTGTAATATTCGACTATGTAAGTTACTGGCTGGTTGATGATAACAATGATAAGCAAGCGGGCCTGAACAACGCTTTTATAAATTTGTGGTGGGAGTTAATTTTCCAGGTCATGTGGTTTATTGAAAAGTTTTGTTGAGAGGCCTTTAATAGGCCTCCAAAACCTAACAAGGTTTATGCTTATTTTACCCACAAGCTTTTAGAACTGATTCAATCAAGCCCGCTTGTTATGAATGGCTCAACACGATTTTTAGCATTACCTGAATTGCGTTCATGTGGAATTTCAGATTTTATCTCAAGTTCAATTGTTTGACAATTTAATATCACCTGTAATCGATGCCTTGAAATTTTTAACGACCTTGAGCTACGATGTGCTGGGTTATTGTTTATTAGAAGCCCTTTCTCCTGCGTCCGGTAACAGTTCCTCTGGCTCAATGTCTGTTGTAAGTTACGTTTTATTCGTCTCGTAAATTTCGCTTAGGTGTTATGTCAACCTTGTCTGACGTACTTCTTGATAAATAGATGTTAATGCCTAATCGCCCCAGAACAAAGCACGATGGATCAACTATAGCTTCATGGCTTCAGAACCTATCTTCCTTCTCTGGTGCAATTTGCAAAAAATATGGAATCGAGCTTGTACCTTTGCTTCAGTATGTAGCAAATCAGTTGAAGGCGAAACAAGGCCTCGATTTGCTCTTGTTGAAAGAAGTTGTTCAAAAAATGACTGGAATTGAAGCCGCAGAAGATATGACTTTTGAGCAGTTAGATGCTATGGCTGGTGGAGAACTTCTGAGGGGAGAGGTAAGTTACCTATAGTCAGACCTGTGTAGTACTGTAGCAGTTGTATCACAAATTGTATGGACTGTTTAAGGCTGGTTACTTTGGGCAAGTCAGATCATCGAAGAAATCAGGCGGGCGTTTGCGAGAAGCCGTATCTGTAAATGATTTAGCTATTACCATCTGCATATTAATGGCTCAACAAAGAAATTGTATAATTTATGACGAGTCTCAAGCGTTGCATACTAAACTAGTTGGAAAATTATATGATCAAGTAAGTTTGGAATTCGAAAAAATAGCACTATTACTTAACTACTATTGTATGAAAAAGCAAAGGGTATTAAATATATTTAAATTTATACCTGATGCATTTTTGTAGTGTCAAGACACATTAGTACAGTTTGGTACATTTATGGCGAACTCTTGTACTATGGATGACTACGCAAAGAAGATTCCATCGCTGGACAAACTTGTTCAAGAATATCATTTATCAGCTGATGTTGCATTTTTCTTATGGCGTCCTATATTTGCACATAAAATAGGCGTAAGTTATGACTTATTTTTTGAAATTATAATTTGGATTCAATACACTTTATACATTTGGACTTCACGCATGGTAAATTCTATATATTATTATTTAGATCAAGTATGATGAATTAAGAAGAGCAGAAAAAAGCCACAAGTCACTTACAGTTGTTCAGCGTCAACAGAAATATGCCGATGCAGCTGACCACGTTTATCAACCAGTTGTCAAAGTTATGAGGGATTTTCTACCATCAAAAACCTGGGACGATATATCTCCTCAGTTTTATGTGACATTTTGGTCATTGTCTTTGTACGATTTGTTCGTACCATCTGAAGCGTATGCTAGGGAAGTAACCCGAATTAAACTCATGTCTACGCAAGCTGGAGACAACAAGGACTTGCCATCAAGCAAGAGAAAGAAAGAACAGGAACGATGTGCAGCCCTGATAGAAAAATTACAAGAAGAGGAACGAAGACAAAGAGAACATGTTGACAGAGTACTAACGAAATTGCGGGATGTAAGATTTTTGAATAACTTCTTTCTAGCGGTTAAAATGTTTTAAATTTTAAATTCACATCTCACATACTATTACCAGGAAAAGGATAAATGGTTTGCATCTCGAACTGCAAAATCGGCGAAAAATGAAGCTGTTACGGCATTTTTACAGTTATGCCTGTTCCCAAGATGTATTTTTACAGCACCTGATGCACTGTACTGTGCTCATTTCGTTAGTATTATTCATTCTTTATCGACTCCAAACTTCTCAACGTTGATATGTTTTGACCGGGTGAGTTCGAAGTTAAAATTTTTATCGAATTAAGTGTTAATGAATTTATTTCTTCAGATATTTTGTGATATCATATACACTGTAACCTCGTGCACTGAAAACGAAGCAAACCGATATGGAAGGTTTCTTTGTGCCCTCTTAGGAACAGTAATGAAATGGCATGGGAATAAAGCTGTGTTTGATCAGGTAAGGGTACTCTTTGCAGATTGAAATCATCTTCTGACTAATTGACGATTAAATTTGTATATTTTTTGTTAATTTGTAGGAATGTGCTAGTTTTCCTGGATTTGTTACAAAATTTAGAGCTGCAAATACAGCAATGACGGAAAGCAGTGATCATGTAGATTACGAAAATTTCAGACATGTGTGTCATAAGTGGCATTATAAAATAACTAAGGTATGAGGCCTAAATTTAATGTTGAAATTCATCCTGAGTTAAAGTTGATAACATTGTTTTGGTTTTGCAGTGCATTATTGTTTGTTTGGAATCAAAAGATCACATTCAAATTCGCAACGGTTTAATAGTTCTTAACAGAATGCTACCGTTTTTCCCGAAAGTACTTAATTTAGCCGCTGCCGTCGAGAAATGGGTAGAGAGAGTAAGTAAAAAATTTGCATTAAAGTAAAGTGACATATTGACAACATTGAGTGTCTAGCTAATATTATTATTATTCTTTTCATTATTAGGTGAGGTCTGAGGAAAAAGATAAGCGTCAAGATTTGTTTGCTCTAGCAACGAGTTACATAGGACAGTTGAAGGCCAAGTGGTCCACACTTATGAATGAGGAGGATTTTCATCAAAAAACCATTACTCAGCAAATTGCGGAGAAGAAACAAAAAGAAAAGGCGAAAGAAGCTGCTACTAAGGATGATAAGGATAAAGAAAAGGTAAATAATGTTAAAGAGAAGAAAAAGATTCCAGGAAAAGAAGATGCAGCACCAGGGAACCCTACAATTCAACCAACAGTGGACAATTCGTCATCCTTGCCAAAAGCGACAAATAATGGGATTACAACAAGTAACAACAATGTAGTGAACAACGGAAACTCACTTAAACGAAATGATACTCCGCCCCATGCGTATGTAACAGTTCTTATAATTTGTATTTTTGTGTTGGTTTTAATTTGCATTATTAGTTAAAATTATCAATCAATTTATTTGTATTTATTAATTTTTAGGAGGCCGAAAGAAAAAGAACTGGAATTGGATAAGGTAGAAAAAACTATAAAGAAAGAGAAGGATCTTGAAGTCAGTCCCTCTTCCATTGAGCCTCATTTGGCAAAGCTGATGGAGCCTGGAGAAGTTGTGTCAAAGTCTGAACTGGTACGACGCAGCCTGGACAGCGTAGATGGGATCAAAGGTATTCATTATAATACATTGAAAATAAAATCAAAAAGGTATCGGACTTATTGAATTTACTTCAAATCGCAGAATCCAAGCGTCGTAAGTTGGACAATTCTTCACCCAAGGTTAGTATACCCGTGAAGTCTTAACGAAAGACGGATAGAGATCAAGGTTTTGAGGGTAACTCCAGTTCATTAGATTGGCGACAAAGAGGTTAACTATCAGCAGTTGTGGCTTTATCGTGACTTACCCACCCGCGCGACAACTATCTCATAAAATCTCTTTCGGAAAACGGCATGCTGTATTTACGTAGCTTATCAGTTTAGTTATATGAGTCCACAGAATATATTTCACGCTGGGGGCTTGGAAAATGAATCAAATTTGGAGTTTAGAGGACGAGACCGTCAGAATATGCTGATCTGGGATATTCATCAACGCAGTGAATTTAGTCCTACTTCTCTACGTTCAGTTTGAACTCTCTAACTTGCATTTACTTCTTCACCTTCCCTCTGCTCTACGCCCTTCAATCTGTTGCCTTCTTAAGGCCAATCAAGCCCAAGCACAACTTGCAGATCAATGATTACGATGATTACTAATCAGTTCCATCCGAGAATGAGAAATTGTGGTCTCTTTCCGTCTTTCCCGGAGACACCTATATGTATTGGGGAATGGGGCTTGTGTTTCTACTCATCCTCGCTGTGTGGATGAAGAAGAATCACTACAGGTTTTGATTTAAGTAATATGATGGAAACAATCCAAAATCACAGGAGGAAAAACCGAAGGAAAAGAGCCGCAGGGTTAAAACTCGAGATGGGAGGGAAGATGATAGGATGTCTAATGGAACCGGAAGTTCTCCTGGAAGTGGAACCAGTGCCAACCAGTCTTCCACTACCGTTACGTTCGTTCCTGATAAAGGACCCTTGGGAACCATGGTCACGTACGTACCTATGTCTGAGGACAAAGATAAGAAGCGGGAGAAAAAGAAGACAGAAAGGAAACGAGATCGCGAGGAGGGTCCTCTACCTCACGCAGAACCGAAAAGGAAAAGAGCCATCGACTCTGGCCACAGTAAATGTAAGTTATATTTGTTTTACCTACCTACTACGCACTGTTAGTACATTTATCTAACTTTAAAACTTTATTCTAGCTACCAAAAAGTCCTCGTCGTCGCGAAATGTGGTCGCGGGCAACGGAGAATCATCCGATCGAGATAGACATTCGTCTAAAGTAATTACTTAACAATAGACTGCTTGAAATAGCTTATAACTTATGACCTAAGATCAAGACCATCGATTCAACTGCTTTGACAAATTTCACGGTGGTTTAGACATCCTATAAATGCTTAAACTTTCATTTTGTGTTTTACTTGTAGTTAGTTATTTTAATTTATATTCTTATTTCTGCTTCTTGTATATTCTTCTTGTATCTTGTATCTTCTTGTATATCTGCCTTGGTTGTCAACACAATCGAACATGACACTATTTTGCACACATCTGAATTTGACTGTTTTTTGTACAAATAATTTCAACTAACGCAGCAACGTGATTGCATTTTTCACTTGTCTTTTTGTGACAATGCCTTGACCCACGAATTATCTATTTATGAAACAAATTAAACGTTTGACTGAGTCATATAATTATAACTATTTCAAGTTTTTCAAGCAAATACAGCTACTACGGAATACCAGACGCTGGGCTGTCAAGATGATAATTATTTAATGTGGTTGTTTAATTCCTAGGAGAGGGAGAAGTCGCCTCGTAATAATCCTAGTCGTGATCGAGTGTTCGAATCAACCCCAAATGGCCCTAAAGTAAAACATTCACGCTACAAGTGATCGCCCAAGCTTGTGATAATTTAGATACGTCTATCAAGCTCACGAAGTTTTTGTAACACCATTTTTATTTACGCTACTTTATCAAGTTTTACAGACTTACGATTCTGTGAAATACTTGTAGTGAGGAATGGAAAGAATACAAGATTGTTATTTATAATATATTGACTCAACGTCATGTATGTTGATGATCTAGTTTGTCATTTAATCCAAATCTGCATTTTTATTGTACTAATGTAACGAAAATCAAAATCCAAATTATATATTTTTATGTTAAGAGAATACTCCGAATTATGAGGAGTTTCGATTTGGACGAACTGTTCCATTCACATTGTGAAAAGCAACATAATAATAATAATAAATAAGTTTGATGTTCGAACTTGTATTTTACTCACAGTTTATTTCGTATGTGTTTGATTAATTGAGTTGTAAAAACAATAGCACATTAGATATTTTAATACTTCCATATAAGCACCCCAACTCCACCGAAGTTTAAATCTTTGATTACATAATTACAAGTATTAGTTTGAACCAGGCAACCTCTTTTCCTCTCTTTCTCTCTCTCTCAAAAGTTATAGCTCTCTCGTTGATAGCTCATCAGTTCCATAACTTCTAACTTTTGCATAATATTATTAGCTAATTAGGAATCAAATCTTATGTGCGCGTCTCTTTCCTCGATGCGGAAGGAGATTCCTTCTCGTTACCATTCTGAAGCTTAACCGACAAGTGAATATCTCGGTTTGTACTAAAATTCACAGATAAAACAAACCGCTTGATAGTACACATATTTTATCATGATCATGCTCGTAAAAATCGTATTCTTGTCTACCTGTACTCATCTGGGTTTACTTGATGAGCTCTTCTTCTGTTCCTCACGCAGACAAATAGGAGCAGTGCTAACAGAAGTAACGGCAGGATAATTCCCAGTACGACTCCGGCTGTTTTGGCACTAGTAACGCTATTATGCTCCCCCGTTTCTGAGAACATCAATGGAACACTTTCATAAGTCTTAAATCTAGTGTAGATGTTTATTTATCAAGTAAAAAACAGGATGATGAAAATCACAAAAAGTACAAGTGGTCTAACAGAAACTGAGAAATATAAACTTAAACACCAAGCATACATTCATTCATGACTCATGAGCGATAAAACAAGCTACAAAAATATTAAAAGTAGTTTAAAGATGGTTTGTAAAAGAAACCGAGATTTTGAATCTGATGAAGCTACACGGAAACTTTTGGAGACACGAATGCCGAGTTATTCTGTGAAGTAGAACTGATAGTCCTCTGGGGTGAAGTTGGATGTTCGAAATCTGAATCTGAGAAGTCGATGTTAGCTCGGCCTGGAATGGGCTCTCCTGTGTAGTACACTCCGTCATAGTTGGCTTTCATTATCTTTGACGAACTAGCAGAATTCCGTTGGCCCGAGTCATCAGCGCTGACGATTGTTGTAGTTTTTACAGTTTTAGTACGTCGAGTCACGCCATTTGACGAATTCCTGTGACCACTCGAAGTAGACGAACGAGGAGAACGTGGAGAACCTTCGAGTTTTTCAATCTGATCGACATTGTCAGTTGTGGTCGGGGGCTCTCTGAGCATTTTCATGTCTTCTTTCTGACCAGGGTTGGAATTGGGATCGTCAACTAACTGCAATTCGATTACTTTAGGTTGCTGATACGGTGATGGGGACTTCATCGGAGTTGTGAAAGATTTCTCAGTGTAATATACTTCAGGATCCGCATCTCGTTTTGCAACTCTTTGGCAGCAGACAATGATACAAAAGACTATGAGAATCACGGGAATTAAGATCCCGATTATGATTCCTGCTGTCTTCGCACTTGCGACGCTTTGGTGTTCCCCAGTTTCTGTTCCAAACCATTCATCTCTTGAGTCCTTTCTACCTTTCACTGACACTTACAGTAAGCTAGCAAGCGACACTTATTTTACTTCTACAGCAATACATACACAATACAACAAATGTGCACAAAACATCTATCGACTAATGCTAGAAAGGTAAGCCAAAAGTCTTTACCTATACATCGGGTAGTTTTTGCAAGATTCCAGTTCAACCATTCTGTTTCAGTTCGTCCGTCGACTGGTCCTTTGGTCGGGATGTTCCATTCACCGTTTGCCTGGCAAACTCGGGTTCGCTCTCCAATGAGGATGAAGTCAGGGTCACACTCGAAATCTACCTGAGTTCCAGGTGTATATTCGAAATTACTTTTCCTTCCATGAATAGGAGTCACGAGAGCCCCACAAGAAATAACTAATCGAAAAAATGTAATCAATTAGCAAAAATTAACAACACGCAGCGTTTGATACTGTGAAGTTGAAAACTCAACGTACTAGGCTTCAATCCAGTTTCTTTTAATGTGATAAACTCCGATTGATAAAACTTCGCCCAATGTCCATATTCTCGATTGAGAGTTACACTGTAATCGTATTTGCATTGATAGGAGTCTCCACAGAAAGCCTCTACTTCAGCAGCCTTGAGCGTTCTGAAATACAAAAACATAAATGAATACTGAATACCAAATTCCAAGCTCAATAACTGCGAAATCGGATTTTAACATTTAGTTATCATTTAGGAATCGTACACATTGTAAGGAATGATTAGCTGAGGTTCCGTGTAGAAAACTGGCCGGAACTGTTTGTCTGCATAAGCAGAGCTTGTTTTTCCGTTTTCATGGTAGAACAAAGAGCTTCCTTTGTTTTCAGTGTCAGTGTTATCGATAGCCCCTGATAAATCAAATTAGATTATTAGTATTAGTAAAGTCGTATCGTAACAGGAAAGTTAAGCGAAAGAACTCACAGTGCATTGCGAAATTGTTGTGCATGAGATCGAGGCTGTTCGTGTTTCCAATCGGTCCCATTGAGCCGTCAGGCAGTACGAAGTCATCTTCAATTATTCCACTCCAGTTGCCGAATAGTCCTCTTGTTTGATTCTACATTAGGTTATTTGGGAATCAGTTTTCAGAAACTTATACCTTTTTCTCACCCCAACTATGATTTATAACAGGTAGTTACCAAGAAAGTCATGGGCAAGTAAACTCTAGCTGTCAAGTGTCCTTTGTTCTCGATCACTTCAACTCCAGCACCAGACTCGAACATGGCAATTACATGGGATTGATTTTGAATGTTCGTTGGAGTGTAAACGGTAACACCTAAACAAAATAAAAGTACAGGTGTGATTTGTTTCAATCTACCGAGGGACATCATTGGGACTTACCTGGGAAGTACTGAATCCTCTGAGGATATCTGTCGAAAAAGACTCGATGTTGATCTACGATCACATCCAACTTATATCTCCATTGAGCATCTCTTGGTCTTATTCTGATTTCCACAGTAGACGACTGGTTATCTTTAGCAGCGACGGATGTCAAAGTAGTAGCCTTAACTTCAGATCCATATTCGTTGGTCGTTAGCTGCTCGAATCTTCCCTGAACGTCTAATCTGTGACGATCCGTCCTGGACTTGACTAGAACAAACTCTCCTTTTCCGTTAAAAGTGTAAGGTAAACCGTCAAAGGTGTAAATGTGGGGGTCGCCGAAAACAGTTCCTGCAAGAGAAATAAAAGGTGCCTTTAGTAAATGTTGTGAAACAAGGATATTAGAGCAAAACCATATCAATTACGCTTACCGACTGCAGGAGGTTGATATCCAACACAATTCTGAGAAGCTCTTCGCTCAAACCGATAAGTCATACACCACCAACTTTGATCAGGAGCCCACATACAGCAAGGGAAGAATGGGTTGATATCATGAAGGTAGTGAGACAATGATGGAACCTGCGTTTCAAAAGTGTGTGAGTTTGCGTTCTTCTGTAGGTGCTCTATGCAGACAAGTATGTTCATACCTTTGATGCTTCATTCCAAGGAATATGTCCGTAATCATGAGCTCGGCCAGGTCGACCTCCCCATTTCTGATCCATTGTCATCATCAAATATCCATGTTGGTTGTAGCAACATTGTTGACCAGCTCCAGATCGTCTAATAAAGACAATGAACGATGTAAGAATGGGCCCAGCTCCAAATATTAATATTAATAGTGATAGGCTATTGCGGATTTTGCTAAATCAGACTTACGTGGGCATGGCCGATCTGACACAATGAATAGCTTGCTGATGAAGATAGCAATTTAGAACTTTTCCATCCTTGTCGCAATTTTGATCTGGAAGGAATCGACCTTTGTCTGCTAAGGCTTGGTCTAAATTGCAGGGGCAAACCACCAACTACAAATACCAATAAACCATTTCAAATTAGTATTCACTTTATATCAAACTCAAACTGCAATTTTCAATTTACATCTGCTGCAAAGTTTCTTAATAGACGATCCCTAACAATCCAGTTTTCGCACATCTTCTCACTCCATTCTCGGCCGTACTTCTCTTGCCATCCTGGATATGAATACCACGCTAACGGTATAGGTCGACTCCAAAGGACACTATGTATAAAGTCATACTATGATTCTACTACCCTGACTCATGATTAAACTGCGTTTGTCTTACGGAGCATAAGGAATTCCTAAAGCATCACTGGGATAAGTTATGTTCACGGTTACTAAACCAATTTCAAAATCTCTTGTCCACTTCCTGTCCTTAGTGACCCGTTGGAATTCTGAAGGATTGATGACATATTCTCCTGTGTTTGGAATCGATAGCTACAGGGAGAAAATAAACATACTTCTGTGGCATGTTCACATTTTATGAGCTTTTCTAGATTATTGTGACTTACAGCTAACGACTCAAGGTAAACTAACTCCGGAGTGATTGTATTTTCTCGGTAGCCCCATAAGCTGATTGACACTGGAGTGTTCTGGTCAAGTGTCAAATTCTTGTAATCCCATCGAATGGAAATCTTCGTAGGATATTTCTCGTAGGGATCATTCTCAGGGAAGGAAACTAGTTCGGGTGCTGTGAATGGAGTTTCCACGAGAAACTTCCCTTTCCAAAGTAAGTCATTGCTACCGTCTACTTCAACAAAAAGGTCGACATAACCTGCAGCGTAAATTGGGGGCATAACACACGTCGCTCGATTCTCGTCAATCACAGCTCCAGGGACTTTGATTGTGTTGAATCTACGCTCATGAAATTCACCAACCGGTAAGGTTTCAGGTTTCAATAAACGCATAAGTTTCGAATTAATTACATCTACGTACCTGCAAGTAATTCTCTTGGTCTTGTCAAAGCAAGGTCCAGTTACATTTACAATAGTTCCTCCAAGCATGTTACCACTTTCAGGGGCGAATGTCAACATTTGTCGATGAGCAGACATGTCATCTGTTTCATAGAGATGCTAATTTATAATTGACGAACTAACAACGAACGACATCGTACGATTAAGTGAACTTACAAAGCTCAGCAATGCACTGTCCAGGCATAATTTTCTCATCAACTCTGAAAATATGTCTTCCTGGTTTCTTATTCACGTTTCCACTTGACAAAATGTTAAGAAACTTTGGAGATTGAGAGTAAGGTTTGTATTCGAAAGCACGAGTTCCGTTTCCAGCGTTAAATCCAATCTAAAGTTTGGAAATACAATGTTAATAGTTTTGAAGCAGACATGATATTCCATCTGAACTTACGAATGCAGGAGTTCCTCCTGTTCCATCCTCAGAAGATCCTCCAGCTTCTGTGTGAGCTGTCCATCCAATGTGATTGTAGTTGAAGATCGCATATGTTCGGGTTTCATCGCTCACAATAACCAATTGGAAAGTGTTTGTCTGTTCCAAACAATTGTTTATAGTTTCATTTATACGCTCAAACATGGTACAGTGTTGAAGTAAAGAGGGCCTTTACCGTTTTCCTGGCATGGATGGTACCACCACCAAATGTCACATTTTTCCATGTCGTAATAATAGCATGTCTTGGTTCAAACCATTCAGCCCCAACGATTCCTTCACGGATGTCCCATTTCGCCCGTTCTCGAAGTTCGACTCCAAGTTGATCAGTTCGACTCATCAAGTTGTTTTCAACCCTGCAGTACAATTACATGATGAGTCATTGAGTAATCAAACGGAGTCATTTTTTACTTAACCATTCATTGACTCACCGGAAGTAAACTCCTGAACGCCTAGCATCAAGTTCATCTCCAGCTAATTCTCCAATTTTGCATTTTGAGTAAAATGGCCCAATAAACGAAGGGTCGGCTTCCCTGGGATAAGTAGGAATGGGAAATTCCAAAGGATATGTCGGGGATAAAATTGGACCATCGCTGAATGCCAAGTAGCCATGAAGTGAGACCTGATTAAAGGGCGAGTTGTTAATGAGTGGAGTCAATATCATCATAAGTCATGTAGGTTCAGGTTAAGCTATAACGAACTCTTACCCATGTGTAATTAAAGCCCATGCCAAAAAATGGAAGCAAAAAGTTCAAAGCTTTATGAATTTGAGGCGTATTGTCCCGAATGTTCTTCTGGTAGTCTCCATTATTCTCCTTACCACCTGTAGTTCGTTTATCCAACAGTTAATCTTAGGAGCATTTAAGTTTATGTCTTAACTCCTTTCGTTAAAATTACCTTCGTCATAAAATGGGTACAAAAACTCAGCTCGAATTCTGTTCAGACGATCTTCTGTTAGGTAGTATGGTTGGGCTATTTGTCTTCCAGACTGATTGTCTGGGTTGTAAGGATCTATCCTTGACATCATAGGATCTAGTTCTGTGATCATGAAACAGACAATTTGTGTGAATATGAGTTTTAATCATTCGTTTGTTGTACCAAAATGCAAGGGCATGTATTCCGAGCATGACTACAATAAGATTCTTCCGGTATTCGTTTAAGGGATTCATGTAAGATATTCATCGGAGATCATTTTAGATTTCCACATAATAAGATTATTTCGAAACTCATGGATTTGATTCTTGCATTAATATTCCATTTATGAGATAAACATTTATTTCATTGTTTTCAGAAAACAATAATCAGGGTTTAACGGGGAAATATAAGATTTCACGATTTTTGTATACGTTTTAGTTTACTAACTAAAGTAAGTATGCATATAAAGAGCATCGGGAATATATATTGCCTATTGTCTCATGAACATTTGGAGAAACGGTAAATGAGGTGACCTCATTCGTTCTTATCACCGTGAGTCAGATAAACTTATCGTTGACGGTTACAAAAGCTACGCTTGAATCAACATGGGTGTGCCAAAATCTCATATCTCACCTTCCCTTCCTAAATCTAAAGAAATTCTCTTCCTGTTTGAATACATCTAACTAGAATGGTATGCTAATACGCACACTTATAAACAACTATTTCTTATATTAATGAAGCAGCAATAGTATAAGCTGCAAGTCTGAGTTTAGAGTAGCAATTCTTATTTCAAGAAAGAAAGCTAAATATCCAAAATTTTGGCTTTCAATAAACTAAAATTCTATGCAAGTTTCAACCAAGGAAATTCAATGCACTTACTGTTAACGTTAATGTATTCCACATCCTCATTAAATGCTAAGGTTGTCGAAATAGTAGAAAGAAATGCACTGCACAGCAGTACAAATCTTAGATTCCCCATATCTTCTTTCTTCGCGAATGAAGTTGTAATGTAAACTTTTTTATGCACACTTGACACTTAATCACCGACTGTGTCTCGTTCCAATAAAAATTGCACTTAACACCTATTACTATTTGTACCGATGAGGGTTTCTCTTGAGTTCGAAATCGAACTGATCGCTCTTCGAAAGGAATATATGCGATTGATGAACTGTTTAACACATTCAGTCTGCCGACGAATAATAGACGAGGTGGAGTGAATAATGTAACGATGGTTTTTCAGTATTAAATAAGTATTCTTTATTCTGTAAGCTTATCTACACGAAGCCTCATTGGTTATCAGCGATTATTTTGCACAGCAGTAATTATAATATCTCACATGTAAAAATGGTATTTTGTGCAAAAAGACTACAGATCAGGAGGGGCAGCTTATCACCTCCGGTTCGTTGGAAGCAACTCGTCATATATAGTTAAGCTGATAACACGACAAAAGTAGATTAGGAATCTGTACTGCCCATCAAATGGCAAACAAATTCGCAGGAAATGTATTTAATAATGTATAACTCATCCATCCGAAATACAATGATGATGATCATGTTGATGATGAGGCTTTGCTTTTAATTTACAATTTACTGTAGCAAATACACGTAAGTTGTGTGTTGTATCCCAACGCATTTCAAGTCTTATCTTTCCGTTTGTTATAGGAAAATGTGTATTTTTCACCCGAAACTCTCAGGTGTGTGTGTGATGAACCAGTCATCCTGAAAGTTGAATCGATCGTTTTGACGAGAATGATGTAATGAGTTCATTTATCATTATAAATTATAACTTTCTGTTGCAGACGTAGACTATGGATTATTTATGTTGCCGTGTCTGTGTGAGTCATCCATACGCTCAAACTCCATTGGTTAGGAAATCTATAAGTTAACGAAGGTCAACTTACGAAGTAACGAACGGAACGGAAGGTAAGGAAGTATGTGAACAATATGAAGTATGAGTTTGTCTAAAGACAAAGAAGTCATCACAGTCGAATTACGGGAATGCGAAAATGTTTATTTCATAGATGAGACAGAAGTACAGAATTATAAAATCTAAAAGAACTACTACAGAAAATGAAATGTTTTACGGTCACAAGTGGAATGGAAATGAAGTAGTGTCGATTCCATTTACTGGACGGTGCAGACTAGCCTTTGCCCTGGAGGATATTTGCTTTGTTCAATTGGAACTTCCACAATTTCCTCAACTGGATAGGTTTGTTCAACTGGAAGCTCTTCAACCGGATACTTATTCGCTGCAGTCTCATCTTCTAAGCTTTGGATTTCAGCTTTAAGTTTCTCCAGTTGGTCCTTTTGCACCACTACTTTGTCAGTATTGTCATCGAGAGGATAGTTATCGTTTACTGTGTATGTGATGCCATCGTAGGGTCCTTCAGTTTCTGGGAGTTTGACTTGCTTGATTGTTTCATATGCGCTCGTATCATCTTCGTTTTGAATAGCTGAGAGTGTCTTGGAAGAGTCAGGAGTCAGGTACAAGAGATCTTCGGTATTTCCTTCGTATGCGGGAGCTTCTTTAACTTCGTACTGGTTTTGACTCACAGCCTTCTGAGATTTTATGGTTTTCAAAGGCCTTTCGACGGTTTTATACACCTTATCAGTATTAAGGGTATCTTCTTGGTACAAAGGGCTACTTTGCGGAAGAATTGCCTGCTTTCTTTGGTTTACGTGTCCATATGTATTCTTCACAAGTCCCTTTTGCCCCAAGCTTTGAGTAGTATCATCGACTAAATAGGTAGGATTTTGCGATAACTTCTGATTCTGGAGTGGCAGGGGTCCCCCGTACAAGTTTCCTACCTGCTTAGAATGCTGCTGCACGTTTGGGACAGGAAGAGGTACTTTCTCATTCTACAGAAAATTAATTAATAAAATTTCAATTTAAAGCATATTATTTCGAAGTATAACGGGAATGTGAATAGCATGATCGATTTTGCTTACCAGGCCTGCCAGTGATCCAAAAAAACCTACAGCCACGTGAATAGTACAAAGTCCTATTAGTGCTTGGTTCCACATTGTGAGACTTCGAACTCAAGAATATATTTTAGCGTAATGACAATCTATAGCACCTTTCTCTGATTAAAGTGTTGTAGGTGGGTTGGATGTGATCTGACTTGCATTTACCAAAAGAAGACTTTAAATAGGGCCAGGAAAACCAATTTCGATTGCTATTATGCTATTACATACTTTAATACTTTACATATGTCAGTTCTTTAGACACTGTAACTTTTGTGCAGTATCCATTAAAGCTACAGGTAAGGAAATGCTTAACGTGCATGTCGTATTACATATACATTTATGCAGTTAACAGTTTTGCCGAGACATCAAATTTATTGGGAACAAGGGAAGGGCTTTATGTCGGTACTTGTATTTCATGTGTCTTGGTTGCACATTCAGATGGTGACGAACGATGGAAATCATAAAACTATGTATGAATTATAGATTGCATTTATGACTTTCTAGCTAGCAAGTAATTCAGTATTTAATTTAATATGACAATTAAATGGTGCTTGAATCACGAGAATGAGTAATTAGCTGATTGATCAAGTTGTTTCTAGAAGTTTTATTATGCGAGTAGAGTTCCAAATTTTGCATTTAATTAGAAGTAATTCTATAATGTAGACAAGTTGACGCTACAACACTAGACTAGGTTGAGATAGTTATTCAATTTTAAACCAGCAGACATTTTCACGTAAAAGTAAAGACGTCGATATCAGTGATTTATCTTCGGAAAAACCTTCTCACTGGTTCTCGAAGTGTGGAGCCTTTGTTGAGAATAGTGTTATACGATGGAATTGTTGCAATGTCACCCAAGGCTGCCAATGTAGGTTTTGACGTCAGCATTATTTTTGCAAGTTCCCTAATGTCTTCTTCTTGAACATTTTCTGTTTAAAGGGGTTACAGTTAAAGTATACACAAAACTGTTTAAAATTCGCACAATATATAAAACTTACCTATCATTGCCAAGTATTCACTTGGTGGCTTATACTGACCATGAGCCAGAATTTGTCTTCCGACATCTTCGAATGCAACTGGTCTTGATTCCAGATTCATTAATAACATAGACTGTAGTTGCTTTTTAGCTCGCTAAGAAATTTAAATTCAACAAAAAATGAACCAAACTATTTCGAACGATACCTAAAGGTACTATAAGATAAAGATGAACTTACTTCGAATTCATACTCATAAGGAGCTCCAGCCATGCCATGAAGTTCCTGAATAAGAATTTCAGTCAGATGACCCATACATTCTGGTGGGGCACTCGCATAGATACTGAAGAGTCCAGAATCCATATACGAGCTATTGTAAGCTGTAGCATTGTAGACCCAGTGTTTGCTAGAAACATACAAGTACCAATGTTAAACTGTGATACATTCGTAAAGTTATTTACTTCTGCCATTATCAATTGTAACTAACTTATTTAAAACATTTGTGTACAATCTGGAGTACATTCCTTTCCCAGGACCTCCTGCACTGAATGAACCACCACCTCCCATAAGTATGTTCAAAACGCATGCAGGAATAAACAGAGGATCGGAGTGAGATACTGACTTAAGTCCTAAAGCCATATGACCTAATTTGGGAACAGGAAGTGGACCAGCGTTAAACTGTCCGAAGTCTTTTTGCTCCTAAAATAAAACACAGGTTTTATTTAAGTGTCTTAACGATAAGTGATCTTATGTTCATGTAACTTGCTTACCCTCATGTCACCTCCAGTGTACTGTGCAACTTCTTGATTCACAGGGCTTGATTGAATTCCTTCGTTTTCCCATGTCGTTTGAGAGAAATTAAAATACTCGTTTGTTAAATCAACGAGTTCAGCATGCTCTACACCAACACCAGAAACAACCATTCTATCCGGTTGGTAGTTAGTTTTCATAAACCGAAGAATTTCTTCCCTGGTTATTTTGTCTGCGTTTTCTTGCGGACAATATCGTGGGTGGCCAAGGGTATTGTTATTCCAAGCGGCACAGTGCATCATTTCGAGGATGATTGCCTCTTGCTCTGGGCGCATTTCCATGTCCTCCATTTCATACAAAGCAGTTTGCCGTGCATGTTGTAATTCTTCTTCGGTAATATTAGGCCGGAGTATAATATCACCAAGAAGTTTCATAATTTCAGGGAGCCCGTGCTTTTCAGTAGATATGGCATAAACTGTAGTATCTCTAAAATTAATAATAAAAACCAATACATTCTTTAAGCTCAAAAGCTCCTTGCTCCCAATAAACCAACAGCCAGTAATCGTACCTGGATGTCTGAACATCGCAAATGGCTCCATATGTTTCCAACTGTTTCATTACATCTGGTTTCGTCTTAAAATTTTGTGAAGACTAAAAAACGGGAACAAACATTAACAAATCTGTAAATCCATACCTACAATTTAAAAACCCAGAACCGTATACATACCAAGAATCCCAACTTTTCTGAAATGTGAGACACCCCTTTGGTAAATCCCGTCTCATAGCGCGATCCAGCCTTGATATTCACACCGATAGTGCAATACTGTCCATACCTTGTTTGTGAGCCAACTCTCAGTCCACTATCCAATGCTGAGATTTCCGTGTCAAAATTCATCTTTTCTATCACCCCATACTCCACACTTTTTACTCCAGGGAAGGGAACATCTAATGGAATTTTCCTCACAGGAGACCTCGCTTCTAAAGGTACCTCCCCACTCCCCAAGTTCTCCGAAGCCACCGGTTGCGCTGCAGTCGCAGTAGACGCTATAAAACACACAATCACCCCCTTATATGTCAATAATGTCATTCCCTGAATCATGACGCAATCAACTTCTTTTTAGGTACTATGTAACCTTACCAGCTGACTTGTGAACAGTTTGTCCAGTCTTACTTCCATCATTTCCAGCTCCCCCTCCAGACTTATTGCTAGTACTTGCTGCTGCAAACTGCTGATTCCTTGACAAGTTAACACGCGCTCTCCTACTTGATCTACACAACCGCTCTACACCTTTCCTCATGTGATGCATTTCGGCTGCTGCAATATAATCAAGTGAAAACGATCGTACATATACTTACACATGTCCGTATCAAACTGATTAATGCTGCTGTGATTTAAAACCTCAATCTTACCTGTTGTACTACTAATGTTGCAAAAGATTACCGGATCAATTTAATGCCAAGTGTCAAATCGACTGTGGTGGACTGTTAATTACGTAGTAATTTGTAATTTTTTTAATTGCTTGTTATGTCTCTCCTCACCGTCAGCGAGACAGAGTACGACTGAATTGTTCTCTCTCTCTCTCTCTCGGACATTTGAACACATGTGAAATTTTTGCCGGGAGGCGCCTGCTCGTGAGAAACCGCGGAGGGCGGGAAAACTCCCAACCGACACTTCTCTCTCTCTCTCTCTCGATTTCCCTCATCTTTATCTCCAGTTCCTGCAACAAGTACAACAAATGTTCAAGACTGCTCTCCAGTTAAATGTGACTTCATCATTGTTATTGTGTTGTATGTTGTTGTTCCACTTTTGTACCATCATGAAGAGTTTTTTTCTTGGTCCCTCAAGATAACCTCATCAGGTGTGACGGCGAATGCGGTCACAACATAATGAAGAAGGAGCATGGGAACATTTGGAGATTCTATTGAGGTTCTTATCATTTTAACTCAGGGTTGTAGGATGCGGCGAGGTTTACTAATTGAAAGATGTTGTTGGTTCTTTGCAGCAATATGACGTGTACGAGATGTTGGGGAAGGGGGGGTTTGCCGTGGTCTATAGGGCCAGGTGCAAACGGAGTGGTGTGGAAGTTGCCATTAAGATGGTAAGAGCAGAATGATAAGATATGAACATTAAAACTGGGAAAATGTGAAATGAGGAACTTAAATTGACATGGTCTCATTTGTACTTGTTAATTAGATTGACAAGAAAATGATGAAGGAAGCTGGAATGGTTAACAGAGTGAAACAAGAGGTGTGGATTCATTCACGATTGAAACATCCGTCCATTCTACAGCTGTATGCGTTTTTTGAAGATGAGATGTTTGTGTATCTTGTATTGGAGTTGTGTCACAATGGAGAGCTTCAGAGGTATTTAAAGAACATTAAGTGTTCACTTACTGAGCCCGAAGGTAAACAACATTAATAGTAGCAATATGGTTATCTGCGGCTATAGTGTGACGTTTCTCACTCCAGTTTATTATTTACAGCTTGTTCAATACTGAAGCAAGTGGTCGAAGGGCTTCTATATTTACATTCTCACAGGATAATTCATAGAGATATGACACTGGCTAATTTGCTGCTAACGAAGGACATGAATATTGTAAGACAAACAAACATTGATTTCAGAATCGTATAAATGAAGTAGAAATTGTATAATGTTCAAGTGGAATTTGAAATCTTTCAATATACAGAAAATAGCTGACTTTGGGCTAGCAACTCAACTTCAAAGACCTGATGAAAAACATATGACCATGTGTGGAACACCAAATTACATTTCTCCAGAAGTTGCAACACGAGCCTCTCACGGACTTGAAACCGATGTATGGGGTCTTGGAATAATGCTGTATACATTTCTTGTCGGCAAGCCTCCATTCGACACTGATGACGGCTTAAAATCTACGCTAACTTTAGTAGTTATGTCAGAGATAAAGTTCCCTTCTTATGTGTCAATGGAAGCCCAAGATCTGATCAAGTCACTTCTTCAAAAGAATCCAAAGGAGCGAATCAGTCTTCAGAAAATACTCCAGCATCCTTTCGTTCTAAAGTCCCAAAGCAGTTCATTACAAAGGTGTGTCTCGTATGATAGTGGAGTAGCTACTGGTTCATACCTTACATCGCAATCTCAATCTTACAACTCATACTCTAATGCATATAATCCAGCAACAAACGCAAGTGGATCGTTTCAAAATTTTCGCCCTTCATCACCTGTTTTAACGAGAAGACAGTCCTTCACAAAGTCAGGATGCAGCGAACCAGGAGGTGTAAGAAATGGAACGACAGGAAGATGCCATTCTCAGTCCCAAGGAAGTTTTAATAATGACTGCTACAGCGGATGCTCTAGATCCAACGATCACATGTGTCCCCAGAATCTTGGAAATTTTCAACACAGAGCAGTTGAGGCGGACCCTGTAGCCAATCCCACTAACCGATTTTTAGGGTTTAATCAGCCTTCTAACTCATTCTCAAGTGCACCATACACTCCTGTTCCTGTTAAGCAATCTGTTTCTAATGTAAATACTGGTTGTAGTCATAACTGGAATCAATGCAAGCAATGTTCTCATATCGATACATGTGGCTGTATGTTCTCTACAAAAAGCTGTTGTACTGCACCAAATAATAGTAACTTCGACAATCACACAAATAATGTTGTTGACACCCCTTACAGTAAACCAAATAGTAACGATAATAACGACATGCCGCATCCTCACAGACAGCTAAATCTACACACCGGACCTACTGTTCAATCTAAACCCACGATTAATGTTCCGCCGATAAGTTCCAAAAGGCTACGTCCAGTAAGACAGAAAACAAAGAATGTGGTCGTCAGTATTCTTCTCTCAGGAGAAGTATGTCTCGAGTTCATTAAAAATAAGGATGGAATCGATAAAGTGGTCGAAGTAATGAGAATATCCTGTGATGGAATGAGAGTAAGTAGAGCCAGCTGAGTTTGTCATTTAACTAACCACTTCTTTGACATGACGAATAAGTAATTAATCCGTATTTTTGTTAGATAATTATGTACCAACCAAACAAAAGCAAAGGAGTCCCTGTTGGAGATGCTCCACCATCGCTTCCTACTGCTGGTGCCGATTCGATTTTCAGTTATGAAAATATTCCTGAAAAACACTGGAAGAAATACTCATATGCCTTTAAATTCGTGGAACTTGTTAAGAGCAAAACACCCAAAGTTACTTACTACAGCTCCACGGCAAAATGCTACTGGATGGAAAGCAACCTAGACTTCGAAATGAACTTTTATGAAGGTGATCATTGATATTCTGGTTTCGTTCCATAAGCCTGGGTACATTTTACTGCAATAGACTGTAAAAAGAAACCTTGTAAACGTGAGGCCCTTCTTGGGATAGGTCATGGATATTATTTTTTATTCAGTATATTTCACTATTTCAGTATAGAAGAAAGGGGCCTCACTCGTAGAAAAAACCTTAACTGGCTAAACTGACTTCAATTTCTTGATTTTATGTTATCTGACTAATTTTCAGGAGGAAAGATTTCGAAGTCCCGATCCCAAGTTTGCATGGACGAAAATGGCAAAATTTGGAAGTTTGAATTCGAAGATGAACCTCCGATGTTTTCTAATGAGATTCAATTCAAGTGGGAACACTTTAAGAAATGCTTTACCCACTGTCAACTTCTGAACATGACATTTTCAAACCTCAATACTTCATCGGACGGGGGAGACTTCTTTCCAGCTATCATTGGAACACGGCCTCAATCTAATAACTCTCCGTTGCGGCAAAATAATACTTCAAATAAAGAAAACATGTCACCACAAAGTCTTAATATTCCAACGGTAATTATTCGTATTCGAATTTCATTTACTATCTTGCGTCTCACACGGTCCTCTATAACTTAATTTGTTTAATTGTTTTCAGATGGGAGGTTACGAGACATCAATAGCAAGTACAAAGTTTGGTGGCTCTTCGGCTAAAAGCAAAAAGATCATAAGACAAGCTTTGATTCCTGAAATTGGCAAAGCAGTTCAACTGTCGAACGGTGAAATCCATATAAGCTACCCTGATTCTACAAAGATAATAGTAAACTCCACATCGGCTGAAGTTGTGTTTACTGACTCGTTTGGGAAAATCATTCTGTACAAGCAAGATGATGATATTCCGTGTTCTGTACGTTCCAAACTCGCTCAAATGCCAAATATTTTTAAGGAACTCATGAACTCTGGATGACTGATTGTTAATTAATAAATTATATAGCTAAGCTCTTTTTAATCTCGTGTGGAATAGAAATATGGTTCGGTATTTTAGGTAGAAACTTGAATGTTATAGTGTATATTTATATGTTTTGCACCTTTACCATGATTTAAAGTTTATGCTCAGTTAGAGTTATCCCCGAAATAAATATTTTAAATAAACACTGCCAGATGAGAATATGCAGCCATCAAAGAAAAATATTGTGCGAATAATACACCATGAAAGTTATGTCCAAAAATTATATTATTGTTTATTTATTGACGAAGATACTCGATTTTTATGTACATCACATTGCCAACGTCAAATTACTAAACATGTAAAATTGCAAAATAACAGTATAAATGAAACAATCACATACCAATGCATTATTCACGCAATATCGCGATAGCTAAAGTTAAAGTAATACAACTTCCGTTCCATTTTGTATAAAATCAAATACCTTGCGATATCATTCACCACCGGCCAGTTCTTAAGCTAAAAAAGGCAACTTATCGTTAGAACTAATATCCTAGAACTGATTAAGTAGCTAAAAATGCAAATTTCTATGTATTCAGTAAAAAAGGAGAGAGCCGTTACTTTTCCATACGAAAAATATTTGGTTCAAAAAACTAGAAACCACCAAAAGCTACGAAGGATATGAATTCTTCTCATATTTTTACCGCACAGTACGGCAGTTTTTGTGCTAGTCATAACTTGAAGCATTAAAAAAATATCATTTTTGTAGTAGTGCTTCGTCGTTTATCGTCGAAGGTCGATGCATAACATCGTTACATAAAAGAATGCGAGGAGGCAAGACAGACATGTGCAATCTTCACCGTACATTAAGGCCGCAGTTAGAGCCGTTCGTTGACTATTCCTAACTGGTCTGTATATTAATATTTATCTTTGCTGGCTAAGGCAGTCATCTCCGATTCCCCTGTCGCGAAGTAATTCAATTCTTGGAAATCTTGTAGCTTTTTGTGGTCCTTGATGTGTGCATAATTAGCTGAGAGGCACATGAGATAATGAACCTGTTAAAAACGAAGCCAGTTAATTCTTGTCCAGGTTCGTTTTTTTCTGCTCAATAGTCGCAGAAGGACTTACCAGACTCATGATGACCAATCCACAGGAAACAGTTGCAAGGATGAACATGATTTCAGCACGCTCCACATAATCTTTGCAGAACATTTTGATCTCATTAGTTTCACAGATTTTCATATCATCGATGCGTGTGTTGTTGGGGAACAAGAAATCTGGAAATAAACGGACAAAAGTGAATAAATTAGTCACGAGCTCCATTCATTCTCTACTTGACCTCTGATTAATTAAAATGTATGAATCAAAGCAAGATATCTTACGGAATTGTTGAAAATCAATGCAGTTTTCCTTGTCATAAGGTTGTCGCTTATCGGCACACATATACCAGAATATAGTGAAAGTAGCAGTGACCACAGTTAAGAAGCAGAACATTCCAAGCCATGCTAGTTGCAGGAAGTAAGTGATGACCATGAACTACGCACGCAAAAACATTCAATGACTCAACTGAATTTAATGATTTAATTGACATTGCATAAAATGCTTATTACCACAGCGCAAGTAATTCTTCCCCCGACTTGAGCTCTCCAAGCTTTATAAACTGTTCTACGAGTTTCTCCAGTGGTCAAACAGCCGACGAATAGTATCATTAGTCCCAAAGCCCCCATACACGCTCCCACTATGACAAATGCTAATTGTACAGCATCAAGCCATTCCAACCGGAAATGAAATACTTCTATGACCATCTGCCTGGCAAGGGCCACTCCCCTGTAC
>Ga0194135_10000378_pt1 | contig 26149 bp, 11 predicted proteins | sample LitLau_LLRF_2013_FD_134024 | JGI IMG/M metagenome (GOLD analysis project Ga0194135, IMG submission 134024) | Freshwater sediment microbial communities in response to fracking from North America - Little Laurel Run_MetaG_LLRF_2013 (version 2) | ecosystem: Environmental > Aquatic > Freshwater >... | reverse complement strand
GGATAAGAGAGGATGTGAATTTCTAAATTTGGTGTGGTTAATGTGGGCAGTCCCTAGTTTGACGGAGGTGGGGGCGAAGATCGAATTAGATTGTAGAAGTGTCATCGAAAGAAACAAAGATTCGAAATTTTCAAGATAGAGGAGATCAGCGGGTGAAAATAAAGGTGGTGGATTGGGGAAGTATTTTCATGGTTTATCATTTCTGTGTTCATAATTGAAGAAGAAACAACAACTGGTTAGCGGCGATCATGTGGTGGGCGCGATGGAGTATTTGGATTGTCGGGTGTGCGTGTATGACTTCAGCGGTCATTGGAAATGCGTTTTATCAAAAGAAACAGTTCTATCCTACGGTTGTATACATTACCAAGTCGAAACCAAGCATGGCTGTAAGTATTCTCTAGTTTTTATGTTTGGTGCAAGTAAGAAATTCTGTATTTTGTTGAAGGTTTCTAAGCTGTTTGCTGATTGTTTCAGGTCATGTATGCTCAGGGATTGCTGTTTGTTGTGATGCTGGGAAAGCTATTCAGGAAATTGTTTTTCGGACAACTAAGGGCTGCTGAATTCGAGGTATGTTGTTTATTGAAATGATTGTGAAATTGGCATTTTCAGTCAGACAAGATACAGAAAGATAATTTAATTTCTCTATTTTGCAGCACCTTGTCGAACGATCTTGGTATGCTGTAACAGAGACTTGTCTAGCATTCACTGTGTTTAGGGATGATTTCAGCCCTAAATTCTTGGCACTTTTTACCTTCTTACTATTTCTCAAATCTTTCCATTGGTTGGCTGAAGAAAGAGTTGATTATGTAAGTAATTTTTGCTCAAAGTTTCATTTGTAGTATTGTCGTGTTTCATTTTATTTTTTATGATATATAGATGGAAAGAAGCCCTGTGATAACTTGGGTGTTCCACGTACGAGTGTTAAGTAAGATGATTTAAGTGTTAATATGGTTTATTTAGAAAAGTCAAAACAGAAACTAATCTAGTTATTGATTCTCAGGTTTACTGTCGATACTCCTGCTTCTTGATGCGTATTTTGTCCACGTGGCTTATCAATCGACCATCTCTAAAGGAGCTTCAGTCCAATTAGTGTTTGGTTTCGAATATGCAATTTTGACGACTATAGTACTCAACACGCTTGCGAAGTACATTTTCCACGTTATCGATATGCAAAATGAGACTCCCTGGGAAAATAAAGCTGTATTTGTGTTACACACTGAAGTTGTTATTGGTAAATGTCTACTTTTGAAAATCCAAGATATTTCTGTTCTCACGTTCTGATTTTTTGTAGGGCTCTTCAAAGTGATACTGTACATTTTGTTTGTTGTCATCATGGTCAGGATTTATACATTACCTCTATTTGCCCTCCGTCCGACGTATTTAGCGTTGAGGTAAGATTCAAAATTCATTCAATTTTGTATTTAATTTTTTTAAACAAACGTTACTACTTGTCAAACAGAGCCTTCAAGAAAGCCCTAAATGACGTTATCATGTCCAGAAGAGCTATAAACAACATGAATAACTTGTACCCTGATGTTACTCAAGAGGAATTAGCAAATACTGACAATGTGTGCATTATTTGCCGAGAGGAAATGACTGGAGGTTTGTGATAATGTTTCACCAAAGCTAGCTCTTTTCCATTAGAGGTTTTGATTCATTGTTGATTACGTTCGTTACAGGTGCCAAAAAGCTCCCTTGTAACCATATCTTCCATGTGTCGTGCTTAAGATCCTGGTTCCAAAGACAGCAGACGTGTCCTACTTGTCGGCTGAATGTTTTACGCGTGCCTACTCCACCTAATGGAGCGGCTCAAGGTGTTGGTGCTGGAGTCGGAGCAGGGAACTTCCCGGCAGTTAATCAGTTTCCTGGAGGATTTCAGCCACAAGCCCCTGTGTATCGAGGAGGTGCTCAAGCCCCTCAACAGCCACCAGCATTTGGTCCACAACAGCCGCCAGCGTTTGGTCCTCAACAACCGGCCTTTGGACTTTGGGGAGGTGTGCCTCCATGGGCTCAGCAACAAGCTGCACAGGCTGCGGCTGCTGGAGGAGCTCCTGCAAATCAACCCGCTGCTGCACCACAACCAGGAAGAGCCCCAGCTGCAGGACAGCAACAGAATGCCAACGCTCCAGATGCCGCCGGGTCTCAGACTACTCCGAATGTAAATGTTCCTCCTGGATTTAATCCTATCACTCCTCCTCCAGGATTTGGTGCTAATGTCCCAGGCAGGCCTCCGTTTCCATTTCCATTCGGACCAAATCTTAACCCTGGTTTCGGACCTCGACCTCCCACTGCGGCTGCAGGAGACTTTCCGTTTGCAATCCCCCCGATGCCTTATATACCATTAGGTAAGTACTCCGAATTGCATAGGGTAGTTTGTATTCTAGCTTCCGAATGCAGTCCAAAATAACCATTAATTGTCCATTCATGTAGTTCCTCCACCACCTCCCCTTCTTCAAACGACTGGATTGAGTGATGAGGATCTGAGGCGAATGGAAGGAACGTCTAGGACTAATGTTGAAGCTAGATTGAGGTGTCTTAGAAATGTCCAGATTCTTTTGGATTCGGCTGTCGTTCAAATGCAGCAGTATACAGCTATCGTTAACAATCTCAAGTAAGAAATGGCATGTAATTTATAAACAAAGACTATCTAAGACTATTAAGACAATATTTTTAACGCAGTTGTTATTGTGTCACTATTTTATAGCATCTCGACAGAACCTACAAGCGTGCCAGCTCCTGAAGACCCTGTGCCCAGCTCATCACAATCCCAAGCTAAATCTAACGTTGAAAAACAAGTGAACACAGAGATGAATACAAATCTTCAAAATAATTTAAATGGAACAGGAGATACTTCAGACTCAGCTGGTGCATCTGCTTCTAGTCGAGACGCGTCATCTTCGTTACCTGCTAACACTTCGTCTGCAATTCCCCCAGCCACGGAGACTTCATCGTCATCGCCTGTACCTTTAAGTGAACAAGAAGAGTTAAGAAGAAGAAGACTGCAGCGTTTTTCTAACTCCCCCGAGGCACAAACCCAATAATTTAACTAGTGTAAACAAAGCTAAATTCAAATCTTATTCAGTATCCTTTACATCTAATTATCTGTAATAATCTACATCAGTCCAAATTGTACAGCAATTCCCCATACTTTGTGTACACAGCTTGAGTCAATTTAAAAGACGCTATACTTTGTATAACACCTCTGTTTTGCTTTTTTGAGTACTTGAGCATTAATTGTGATTTTTAAGTTTTAGTTCTGCCACGGTGAACTCAATCATGGTGAAGTTGAGTACTAGTTTAAAAAACTCTCAGTTAATTTTTGGATGCTTGTAATCTGTAAAAATGACTGAATATTTCATTTTGGGCATTTTCATCTCTGAGTCAATAGTCTCGTACTCATATTTGAAGCCAAGTTAATTAGTATAGGAAATCAATAGTGTATATATATCGATAGCAGAAATAGAGGTCGTGAAATCTATGTTGAAATCTGTATTATGCATCAATATGGTGTTGTATGTATGTACTAAGGGCGTGAGCAGGTCTGATAGAAGCAGAACCTGCTCAGGTCACATAGACCTATTGCAAATATGGTGTTTGTTGCTTTAGCACAATCCAAATCCGTGTAAGGAATGAGATTCTTGAACACAGAGTATCCTATTCTAATCAGTCTTTACCATTTAAAACAGATTCTGCAAAGCGTGTAAAGTAATTATGTTTCCGTTAAAGCAGTTACAGCATCTCTGAATAGTACGCCGGTTTTAAGTTAGTAAATTATATTGTTACGAACGAAATATTCTACGAAATATACCCCATGGCGTTTCTGAATAAAGTTATCAACATGTTATCTCAGTTAAGCACAGTTAAATGCTGATAGTTTTGTGCAAGTTATACGTGTAATATATTCATTTTGAAAGGATGTATGCTTTATTTTTTCGAATAAAACGTGTATTGAAAAAGAAGAAGTTTTCCATACAGCGAGAAATTTAACTAGAATTAGTCTTAAACTCTTCTATGAACTCAGTCTCTAAAGGATGTAAATTTCCGCAAATAACTAAAGAATGAAGTGGAGGTCCCAAGTCGACAGTTAGTAATTCCTGTAACGTTGCGGTAATTATTTTCTGAGTAGGACTTCCTATTCTAGCTACCCCAACGCATACAGTTGATTTGTCCACACCTGTAAAAAAAACATCAGTACAAACATTTATATAATAACCCCTTAAACCAACATTTTAAAATTTGAGTAAAATCTCAACCTGCTTCATCACTTCGTGACTCGATTGTCTCAACGATTTGTTCAGCAGCTTGCGTCACAGTCATGAATCTCGGGGGATCATAGACTACCTTCCCTTTTATCATACTCTCTAGATTTGGTTCTTTTACTTTGATATCCAAAAGACACAAAGTATGCAACCCCCGTCGTTTATTTTCTAAGATTTTGTCGAACCAGCTCATTGGTTTCCACGTCTCAGTCCAGAATGGTATTGAAACAGTTTCACCGAAGCTATATAGTTGAAGACCACTAGCGCCCACAGCATTAAGTATCGACGCATTGTGAACAACCTTGCACGGAATGGACAATTGTTTAGCTCGGAGCACCAAGTCTGTGTGAGTAGTCGCTCCAAACGGATCTCCAACCACGAGAAACGCAACATCTGTTGATTTAGCTCTCTCTAAAATCTCATGGGCTCCTTGCTCCACGAGCTCTCGGTCGGCGACAATTATTTCCTTCCCGTAAAATGCACTCTATCACAGGAAATCACATTGTCATTAGTATTATTAAGCTGACAAGTAGCGTTGAGCGTAATTTTAATTATACTCATCTTACCAGTTCCTCTTTACTGTCGATTAAAACAGAAGTGTATGCTTCAAGATATACAAATGAACATCTTTTGACGATCTCCAACCCTTTGACAGTGATGTCCGTAGGGTCTCCAAGACCGAGACCTACCAGGTACAACATTCTTATTATTCCTATGATAAGACGGTGGCACAGCCAGTGGAAGGGAACTTGTATTTACCAACACGTGCGGGTTCAAAAGTGGTTTCGCGCTTTAAAAGTAAAGTTCTCTGAAATCATGCTACACAATCACAGAACCTTTTTGTTCTGTGGCTACACAATACAAAGGGTTTTATTTTCAACAAGGAAAGAAGATCTGAACAACAATACATTATCAAAAGTTTTTAACATTTTAAAAGAGTAATTGTAATGAAATTGATAAGGTAATCGGATAATGTTGTAGTTTACAGGGTTGGACATCACATAATTATGCTAAATTCCCAAATATGAACTACTCTCTAATGGTACACACATTAACAGGTTTTAAACTAGTAGTATACAACAACCAATTGACAGAATTAGGACACGATAAGAATATTAATACACGAATATGTTTTTTAGTTTGTTCGATAACAGTACTTATACCTCTCGATTTGAAAATGTTTACGATCATTTCACAGTAATAATAATAATATAATTTTAGGGATCACCAAAATATTCCCATTGGCAGTGGGATGTATTAATCAATCACAGTCTAGTCGTATTTTTATAGGCTCGTTTTTAGTGCCTGTTTTAATAAAGTTGCAATCAAGAGACTATCTGAAAGAAATAATAATGTACGCTATGCTCTACGTTCTGTACTAACAAACTATTTTTAGGTATGACGACATGATAAGAACAAACAAACACTAAATATATATCGGAAGTCTATGAAGCTGCTCAAGTCTATTGGAGCTCACATAATAAACAGTAATAGTAGGTAAGAGCTGCGTTAAGGAATAAGTTACTACTAAAGGTGTTTCTAAGCGTTCAATTGAGAAATGAGTTATGACATGAGTATATTAAGTATATATGGTATAAGGAAAATATGAAGCTAACGATCAGTCATCTTATAAAACTACTGCCATATTGACACGATATAAAATCACTACTAATTTCATTACCGAAGGCTTTTCATTGCCGTGAAACCCTGATAAACCATTTTTAAATGAGCAATCTGCTCTAATTCAAGTACTTTCTACACTTTGTAGAACCGCATGCACATGGAATTTTCACATCTTCCTTCTCAAATTTATAGTCGTAGGTTAATTCTTCTCCACTCGAGATTTTCCGAAGTGCAAAGATCATTATACGATCCTTTCCAAGTATCTTCAAGGACTTGGATTCGCAATTGGGCTGAATAAAAAAATAAAAGCTGATTTATTAATTATACATATTTTGGAGTTTGAGACATAAAGGTACGTCTCAACTGTTTCAGGTTTGATTATCTGTGACTTGAAATGTATGTACTACATACCTCGCAAGAGTGATTTATAAATCTTGCCGCGTTTCCTTTCATGGTAGCATCAATTACATACTCCTCATCAATTCGAAACATGTAGCAGCCAATTGATTTTGTTTCGTAATATTTTTCTCGTTGATCACAAACTAACGAACGGATTACCTGCAGGTAAGTCAGTCGAATTTTTTAGTCAGTACTAAATACTTTAATAATATGGTCATAATCCTTTTCGTAATTGACAAACCTCTCCAGCATATTCTATTATCATCTCGCCTTTTTCTATTGAGCGTCGAGTATATAAGCCTCTGCCATGTATTGTGGACCACATGACAGTAAGTGTGTTTTTAGTTTTTGTCTTCATTGTGCGGAAACGAACAGCCATTGGTACACCATTGTTTTTCCATGGTTCGTCAGACCTTCAAATGCAAAATAGATCTTCAGTTTTTTCACGCGAAACATAATGTGCTTACGAACATACGTTGTGAGTTTTTCTAGAGGTTTGCGATGCTTTGAAGCTAGCCAGCCAAACATGTCAAAAGGCTTCCGACCAGCAAACCCTTCTGTTCGAGCACATCCAGTTTCATTTATTACGACGCTGTCATCATTAGCTGGAACGGTTGACTGAGGGAACGGAAACTGTTGTTTATCTGTTTCAGAGGTTTCCTTCGGTAGATACTGGATTAGAAATTGAACTGCTCTATGAATCAAGCCTCCAACATTAAAATTTGTTGTTGGCGTTTGTTTGTTTTCTGCAAAGAAATATTAGTTACCTCAGTTTTCATGCGTCTACATTTTCTTAATTATTAAAAAAATAATTGGTAAAACAAACTTACCCAAAGATATATTCGTAGCAGGGTACGATATAGGAGGTAAATTGTGACTCAATCTAGCCCACTGAACTGTTCCAAACACGTAGCTCCAAATAGCTCGCACATTGCTGGATCGATATTGAATTTTGTTGTTACACTTTACTTCGTACACAACAACAGCCCGGTGGGTCTAAATAATATAAAAAGTCGAATTATATATATTAGAAACTTTCAAGATGTCGTAATGATATTTTAAATACCAATTTTGCTCCATTAGTTTCAGTATCTTGTGCATCTTGAGCTGGCCCCGAAACAATCGGTCCAACAATCGGTGCATCATTTTCAGCAATGGTAAGATTGGAGTCCAAGTCGTCAGAATCCGGATCTGGTATGGGTACAATGTGAATCTTAGGCTCCACAACGACGTCAGTTGAAGTACCAGCTAACTCGCCAGTAGTTATTTTAGCTTTTATTTTGATACTCCGCATTGGTCCAGAACTTGCTCCAGTTTCACTAATATCATTGATGCAATAAGAGTCTCCTCGTTCCTTCCGCTTTAAAGTGACCTTGATGGATTTCGCAGGACTCGCTGATACTGTTCCACCTTTTCTTTTCGCTCCAGTGTTAACTTGGGCTCTTTGCATGGTTGTTGATGAATCTTCAGTGAGATCCACTGTAGGTTGTATATTAGAGTTACCTTGTGGTGCTGAAGAATTTAAGCTTTGAGTTGCATGTGAAATACCTCTTGTATCTTTTCTTTCATTCTCAGATAAAGTTGCAGGGTTTTCAGTAGACCGGACAGGTACTAGTGTTGGAGTTGCACTGAAGATAGATTCGATTTGAGATATCTGGTCTGACATCTTTTGCAGAGGATGTTCCATTGGACGAACTACTGCAGTTAAGACGGGATTTTTTCTCAATGCTCCAGCATCTGAGTTGGGTGAGATGTCCTCATTCATTTGATTTAAAATTATATTAGAGTCTCCTGCTGCTTCACCATTGACAGCGCTTGTTATTTGTTTTTCTATTATCATATTTGCCAACTGAGTTTTAACTGTTTTTCCTCCGTGCTTTTTCATGTACGTCTTTACGAATAAAGGAACTGAGCTCTCGGATGAAGAAATTTGAGATGAGATTTGATTTTCCGAAGGAGTCACTTTCGGTTCAATAGGTCGAGGAGATGGCAAGACTTTTCGATATTTGTCAGGACCTGCAGCTAAAGAGCGACTTAGGGTGCATTTTTGACAAATGCAAGGGCTATTAAGCAATGAGTTTGCTGTACAGGGAGCTTCGATGTTGAAAGAGGATCCCTGTAATGATTGGATGGCATTATTAACATTATTGGATTGATTGGAAATCAATGCAGATTGAACAATTTCTGAAATATTATTGTGGGTTAATGAGTTCAACCCAGTGTTTGATCTAGTTCCCAAGTTAGCTGCACTGGATTGTGGATTTAGCGACGGTGAAGATTGAACAATGATGTAAGTTGTTCCATCAGGACCTTGAACGATTTGATAGGGAACAGGAATATTCATTTGAGGTTGGCCTGCATTAGTTTGAGTAATCAGTGCAGATGATGTTCCTGGTTTTATACTTTGGATCGATGATTTGCAATCTGTTCTTGATTGGCTTTGGTTATAATCATCTGCATTTGAAGTAGATCTAGATTCGCATGGAAGCGGTTGTTGATTTTGAGGAACGGCAAGCTGATTATACACTCCTTGAGGTACGCTCATAGTTTGACCCTGACTATGCTGTAATTTTTGTACATGAGATATTAAGGATGGATTACTTGTGTTCTGCATGAGGTAATTTTGGTTAAATTGCGTTGGAAGCCCTTGTCCTAATCCTAGTCCAGTACTATTGTTGTATTGGCTTCCACTTATGATATGAGACGATATTGAAGAACTTGAAATATTCTGTGCAAGCATTCCAGGTGTAGCTGAAATAGGTAATAAATCTTGCTTACTCGGCCCATTAACAGATTGCTGCTGCTGTTGAAATTCATGATAATGTTTTTGTGCTTGCTCAGATTGATGTTGAAGCAATTGCTGTCTCGCGATTTCCTGTTGATACATAATCTGCTGTTGCTCTTGCACATGTTGGTGCTGTTGGGAATTCGATGTTAGCGGAGAATTTATGAAGTTTGTGGAATTTAATGCATGAAAAGATGGATTCGTTGACGTTCCCGATTCTCCATTCAGTTTTATTCCGTGTTCCTGAGGAAATTGAATTCCAAGTTGACTTGCAAGTTGCTTTTGCTGAAGGATATGAGAGTTTTGATACAAATTTGCTTCCTGGCCTTGACAAAAGTTCCCAGTTTGATACTGTGCCACCGGTACTTGTTGCGGCATACGTGGAAATTCTTGTGCATGTGAAGAGTAAGAGTATTGAGAAAAAGAATTGTTACTTGGAGTCGGATTTAGACGAATTTGTTGTGCAATAGCTGGATTATTAACTCCTGCATGAAGCTGAGAGTTAAGATGAGCTACGTTAATATTTGGAACTCGAATATGAGCAGATTCAGAACTAAGACTTGAGTATGTTAGGCGTCTAAAATTTTGATGACCATCTAAGTTTAAAGATCCTTCTTGAACTGCTTGTGGAGGGTGTAGACTATTATTCGCATAGTTAAATTGACTTGAATTGTATGCATTTCTGATGTCTTTCTGAGTCTGATCGTTAGATCCGTCTATTTGCACGTTGCAATTTATTGCGCTCTGGGGAACAGGAATATTAACTCGATACAACTGTCCATTCTCGCCTTGTATTGTAACTGTTTGATATGCTTGAACAGTAGGTTGTGGTTGTTGAGGCTTAGGAAGGAATGCAGGTTGTTGGTTAACTTGCTGAGGCATTAGCGATTGCGAACTGTTTGCAGGAACGTTAAACCTCATTATTTCGTTTTGAACTGTTGGAGGATTCGTATTTTTAGGTGACATGAAGTATTCGGAATTTTGGGACACAAGGCGCTGAATGCTTCCACAGTTTGGAAGTTGCTGTAATTTTTCCATTTCCGAATACACGACTGGTTGTTGATTCATACCAGTAATGCTTGGTCCCTTCTGATGAATAATTGATCCCGTTCCAGAGTTTCCAACAATCTGCAGTTGAGTAGAAGTTGTAGCAGATTCAGGGATAGTAGAATGTGGTTGAAAGTTTCCAAGTCCCAGACTATTAAATGACTTGTATCTATCTTGAAGCATTGAATTAGAGACACCAGTTGTGTCATTACGTAAACTCTCAGGTACACCCTGTGATACAGAGAGAGGAGGCAAGGAACTAAGTTGATCTGAAGAATTTCGTGTAACTCCATTGATACCATCACCTTGATAGGGCTGACCCAGCGTTCCTGACACAGTGATTTCTGGGTTTATGCGGCTCTGAGTAGGAATTGAGTATTGAAAGTTTGAGCCCGTTGGGACAGTAGAATATATAGAAGACGATAACGCTTGCTTCAGTAGACAGCTTTCGTTTGGATTGGAAGCATTATACACTTCCACTGCATTCGGAATTAGCTGAGGAATAGACGTTCCAAGTTCCGCTTCGTTATACAACTTTTGATTTCCTACTTGCTCAACTGGTTGAGATTCGGGCAAAGTAGTCTGAGTTGGAAATTCGGTTGGAATGATGTTATTTGAAGAGTTTGGTAGTAACTGATTAGAATTAGTAGCGTTTATATCCGGTTGAAATTGAGCATAAGAATTAATTGTTCTTCCGGGAGTTGTAGTTAATTGAATTTGTGAAAATTCAGGCTGAGTTGCCTCTATAGCTGCATTCTGGTCGAGCTGAAGATTATCACTGAAGAAAGGTGTGTTAGAACTTTGTACATCATCACTTATACTTTCGTTTTCTGGAATCACATGCTCATTTGCATCCTCAAGCTCATAATTTTGGGATTCGGCATTATCCTGAGTTTCATCTTCACTTGCGCTGCTACTTACATACATGCATGCTGCCAAGTGTTTCTTCAAACTAGCTACGTTTCTGTACGTCATTTTGCAATTCGAACATGAGACAGGAATTTCAGATTCTTCATCATCATCATAAATTACATCCTCTGTATCATGAGCTGACACCAAATTTGCTGATGCTGATTCACAAATTGGTTGAGAATCCGAATTAACTTTTGTTTCATAGTCTGACTCTTCTGCAGACTCTACCCATTCCTCTTCAGGCTGGGTCACATTATTAGCGTAAACTTCTGCTTCCTCATCACACTCTCCATAGGTTTGATCTAGCTCAGAGGTTAAACTCACATAGTCAGATTCAAAGACATGGTCATTCAAATTGTTCACTGTTGGTTGCTTGCTAGCTTGTGGTTTTCTTCCTCGCTTTTTTGGCTCCTTCTTTTCAGTTTTTTGCTTTTGTTGGGAAGTACCTGGGCGACTAGCGGGTAGCCCACCACCACCACGACTTCTTGTAATTCGTTTGGGTGCACACCAATAAGCGTGATTATTCAAAGCAACTTGTGTTGGATAACGCTTTTTGCAATTGACACACAAAAAATCTCCATCTTCTGTTTCCATTTTGTTTACAATTTCTTCTGCTTCAGGTTTTGGATTTAGATCTTGGGCTTTTGCTTTGCGTGGTCTCCCGCGTCCGCGGCCAGTCCCTTTATCGGTCGTTTTCTGATCTCCACTTCCAGATTGCTTCTTCTTGGTCAACTTTTCATTCTTCTTTTTACTTTGTCGTGTACTACGCTTAGATTGAGATTCCTCTTCAATAGCTGCAATCCTAGGAGATTTTCTTTCTCTCAGACTCAAAGAACTTTCCTGTTGATCAGAGTCTGACATTGACTCCTCCTCATCCGACACGTCTGATGGAGAACTACTACTAGATTCAGATTCTTCTTCTTCCTCCTCATGTGCACTGTAGTCATCATCCTTCTCATACCCACCTCCATCCAGTTGTGGTATTCTAGTGCTCATTACTTGAAATAGAAATCAACAAAATCTTAAGTGCTGCATGATGAGTAATGTAATTGAAGTAATAGATGCAATCTACAGTATTACTGTACGAAATGCATGAAAACTATCGGTAGTTGTTTCGACTTTCGACTATTCTCGACTGCTTTACAGAAAGCGTGCTCTGGTGGTCTTCTCTCACTTGTGTAGTGCGTAAATTCTCGATCTATTGCAATTTGCAACGGTTCGAAAGTTATTTAATTTATAGGAAACTCTCATGCACTTTATTCCCACTCGCCGGCTATCGAATCAAACACAGTACATCGCATCCACTACAATTAATACTTAAGACATAAAAGTACTGACTTTCATTTATCATCTAAAAGAATTAATCATTGAAAAATTACAAGACCAACAAAACATGCAAAACACTATGCAACAAATCCACCCGTGACGCTTTGCATGGGATCGGTCGCATCAACTACAAAATTTATCTCTATCTTACCCAAGAAAACATAACCTATTCCCGTTCCACGAATGTGTCCAGAGGAGTGATTTCCAACTTCCACTAGTCGTTGCAGGGTAGTATTCAAAAGTTATTGTAAAATAGTCTCATCGTTAAAAGTAGAGTTCCAAAGATAAAACCATGTCAAACGAAAGACATTTTTACGTGGATTTAAAACAATTCATGGTTGTTAAAAAAGAGGAGCTTTAACGCTAGTAGCATGGCAGTTGTTTACAAACAAGTAACAATGGACTTTTCAACTATTGAAATTTGGCGCGGGCAGCATCCTTCTCGCCTTGCCCCTACCTCTTCGTCGTCTCAGTCCACCCCGAAGCAAGAGCCGTTGTATTTCTAGCGCATGCATATAATGTGTTTCATGGAGATTGTAAATCGAAAATTAACTGTAAAGATCTGTTTCATGTCAGCTTTTATGTTACGTTTTATTAAAGACTTACAAATATGTTGTAAATAATATAATACTACATATTATTTGACATTAGTAGTAACATGTATGTATATTGTACGTGTACACGCAAGAAGTACAAAATATTATATGAACAAGGGAAAGATGAGATCAAGTATACGAATCATATATTACAAATCTTTACGAGTACGAGTGGTAAGTGGTGTATAAAAATTATCATAATCAGATAAGATTTCATATAACAATCAAAAGTATCAGAAGCAGTAAAAAGTAAAAATAATCAAACACAATGTTGTAGTAATGAATAATGCTACTCAATCAGTGAGTGTTTCTTGATCTAAATCTGTGTGAGTGTAATATAACTCGTTAGCGTTTCTGTTTCTGTTCTGAAAGATTTTGTTTTATAATATTTGAAATCTCAATTACCCGTAAGAGCTCTGATTTTGGAAAGTGTGCGATAGAGATCAATAGTTTTCATGTGTCCACATATATACACTTATTAAGATTATAGCACATTTTTCAATCTTAGATCCAGTAATTCGTCATAATAGCGAAACTCGAGGAGGAGAATAATTAATATGTCTCTCTCAGACTCTGAGACATGCAATATTACGAATAATTTCTTAACCTACAATTATTATTTAAATATAAAGTATGGTTATTTCATTGGTCCGGCAGTATATATCCATTTTAGATCAGAATTGGACACCAATAATTTCTGAATATCTGAATGTTCACAATAATACAAGGGGTTCATGAAACTACAAGGAAGCACCTAGGTTCTGATTTTTACACGATATGAATGAATACACTTTATACTTCAGAGCCCTTCTTAAATATCCATCCAGCAAAAATGCATGCAGCTATAATATCTGTAGATAAAGTTGTAGAACTGCATTACTATTGTAAATTCTGAAACATGACGCTTGAATCAATGTACATAGCAAATATTTTATTCCTTACAGGGAAAGGAGTAGAAACTTGACAGTTATTTCGTTATAGTACACATTTCTATTTAATTTATGAAGACATTCACATTTAGTCCATGTAGTAATGATTATATAATATATATACTTTAATATTATAATTATCGACATGCATTTTTATATCTGTACTATATATGGTATCTGTTTTTCTGCTTTCATTAAAAATTGTGTACCAGATCAACTCCAACCAGCAGTGTTGACCTCCTTATATCACGCAGCAGTGAAAAATTATCAAATCTCTTCCAAAACTTGACACATTTTAATAACTAACGGTAAACTTGATGCAAATGTGCTTGATCCACGAATCGCAAGGACGCGAAAAAGTATTTTCCTCTGTTTAGTCATACTTATTTTTTACGAAATTAGACAGAGCAATGAAGTTCCCTTTGTTCCATATTTTATTCTGCTGCATATTCCTTACTAAGCTTCAGTCGAAATATTTCCTAGTGTTCACCCTCCTATTATTAATGAAGAATATGTTTAAAGCTCCGCCTCTTTCTCTTTAAACCGGAAGTAAGTAATCGTTGTCTCATGGTTTATAAAGACTCGCATTTCTACAATGTGTGTGTACATCTATTTTTGATACTGTGTGAGTTTCATGATGATTCTAGCCGGGATTACTTTGTGTAGACCTGCTTATGAATTTTCAATGGACTCCTCCTACTTGTCGATTATGAGATATGTTTCCTGAAGTAGAAACCGTAGACGAGGAGTCCATAGACACAACTGAAGGAATGTTCCTGTGTTTAGTGCTAGGGCTTCCTACAGGTGTGTTGGAATTGGAAGTTCCAAAGAGACGGCCCAATCCATGGCCAGCTCTGCTCACTAACGTCCCTTTGGATGACGGGGAAGAAGATTCGACCCCTGCAGGGTTACTACTACTACTACTACCACCACCACTGCTGCTTGTGGCAGGCTGCTGAGAGACCGCAGATGAAGAAGTTCCAAGTAGACTTTTGCACGGAGACCAAAGAGGGATGGAAATACTGGAGAATCCAAGTTTAGGACTGCTGGGGACGGAAGACGATGGTCTGCGTGGAGAAGGACTGAGTACGCTAAATCTCCGTGGACTTTTGGGAGGAGTAGCCGAATGTTGTGAGGGAATCGGGATGGTTCCGGAATTGCCAGAAGCTGAAGTGGAACTCGGTTTATTGCATGGTAACATCATTCCAGTAGTTCCCCCGTGGTGGTGGTGATGGTGGTGGTGGGGATGAAATCCCGTATGACTCCCTTCGCTTCCATGATGTTGACTAGTTCCTGGCAAATCTGAAGACTCCACACTGAGTGACAGTTGCTCTAATGAATTGAACAATTTAGGACTCGGTGGGGAACCAGACTCAGACTGGCTACTGGACTTTTTCCGAATTCGGAAACCTCGACGCTTCACCTGCGGCTCTGTAAATAGTCCAACAGTACACACAAACAACTCATTATTTTCCAATTTCCTCGGAATTTTATTAACTTAAATTGAATCCGTGAAGAAGAACGGGTACACAGAGAAGAACAAGTAGGAGGTTGTCATTGCAGAATAATATCACTTTTCACCCCACGAATACTCCAGAACTCAAGCTGTTGAGTGGAAATGCTCGTGCTGGGAAATGATTTCTTTTCCGAGTACCTTGACTTTTTTCGAAAGATCACACGGAGAGACTGAGAAAGTTGAAGGAGATATGAGCAAAACACATACCTGGAGATGGAAAGTAGAGGAGAGGTCCCATTTTGCATTCATGGAGCATGTACTCCTTGCAGTATTTATGAGCATTAACTCCACAATTCCGGCATTTAAACCCTTGTCGAATGAGACCCCACAACTGCACAACAACAAGGACATAAGACCATGAAGTATTTATTCTCGCCAGGTCGATTTGCAAAAGCATGTCATGTGTCAACTTTAAACTTTCATGAATGAAGTCTGCGTTCGGATTCAAAAACTAGAGAGCAAAAGTGATTGTGTGCGATGGCCATGATACATATTGTATAGAAAAGCATACCAGTCCAGAGCAGTGAATACAGAATGTCGGCTTGAAGTAAGTTTGCTCGTGGAAGTTGTGTCTCGATCCTGCGTTCTTTTTATTTCTTAAGTATTTCTCCAATTCTAATTTGCTGATCATCCCGTCTCTGCATTAAAAGTTAATGAATTTATGTAATGTGGTTTGGCTACACCATAAACATATGCAGCTTCAAGGCAGTCAGGTTACTTTCACACGTTTAGACATCTTTTAACTTTACGTTTCTTTTATACATACAAGAATAAGGTTTGAGACAAGGGTGTGTACCTGTTTTCATCCAAAACAAAGAACGCATCAATGGCCGGGTGATTCGTGCAAATAGCTTGAAACTCCTCTTTGCTTATAAATCCGTCGTGATTGCTATCATAATTTCGAAACACCGTTTCAACCATTGATTGAAGTTGCTTTTCGTAGCTTCCATTATTGACATCCATACCCAGAGACCGAGTTGGACTCACCTGTGTGACATATGCAACAAACAAATACCTTTGTAGATATGAATAGAAAGCATATATCTAACTACATAAAATAAAAAGCTTAGAATTGAGATGAAGAAATCAAAAGACTTTTCTCTCTCTTCGTCCCTTGAGGAATACATTCAAAAGAATATTTGGATTTCTCCTTGCTTTCTCCTTCCAAGCTGACTTATTGATTTACATTCCATTCCAGTCGAAATCGTTAAAGTATATGAAAATTAAATAACTCAACTCAACTGCAGACTTCGGATTTTTCATCAACTCAACATACATTTTCCACGAATCCTACACTGTATATACCTGCTGAGCAGTGAAATATTTACATAGAAGAGTTGTTTTAAAAATAGATGTTCTCGAAACTCGGAAAACTTGAAATACTAAGGGCCACTTGAATGTTCAAGGTGAGAGGGAGGCTAAATCCTAAAGAGCTATTTTAATACCTTGTTGTGCAGTAGTATTTCAATATGTGGAAGAAGAGAAATAACCAGAGGGGGTCTATATGGATTCATTCCAGTTCTCGGAAGTAATTAACAATCATCCATGCTTTCACTGTACATCCTCTAATTCAACACGAAACGAGAGGGGAAATTCACGAGAAGGACACAATCGACCCTCAGTGGGTGGAATTAATCTGCAGATGTATCTGCCACACTGCTTTGTCTTTATTCATCTCATCTCACACGCACACCTCATTTATACATTTTCGTGAAAGTTCCCCATATTATCAAATGCGATGTTCTTGTAATAACTATGTACAAAACATATCATTCTGCTACCTGGTTGCAAACCAAGGAAAACGCGAAAGCCTCTTGAAAGACAACTTAATTGTAGAGAGATTATTCCTCTCGGACTGACAGATTAGACTGACACAAACTGATGCTGAACATACACATGAATTGCAGGAATCTACCACAAAGTGAGTTTATATGCGTAGAACACACTGACTGACTAAGAATGGGTTGAAGCAGGTAAGTCTTTTTGGTAAAACGGAAATGTGTAGTGAGTTGAGTTGACAGTACTTATATAAAATGCCAACAGTGAGAAAGGAGAAAAGCAGTTTGAAATACCACACACAGGACTAATACTTTCTCATATAAGACTTGAGTGTGTCATCTGCTGAGTACACGAACAGTACATGTGTTTACTTACCGATGTTTTAGGCTCACGAGACAGTGAAAGCTCGTAAATCTCATCTTCTGAATAAGTCAGATCCAGGGAGACCTATGGGGAAAGAAGACACAAGGGTAATCAATTCTCTTCAACAGTCCTTTAGAGACCTTTTTACTCATATTTAAGTGCTCAAAACAATATATATATATATCTACCAAACATTTCGAGAATACTTTCACAAGACCCTCTCTACAGCAAATGTATTTTGTAGAGTCTTAAAAGATACAAACACACGTGTGTGTGTATAATGTGTTTGCCCTTATGCAGATGTTTTTATACATTCCCAGAAGCCTTTCCGTGTGAGCTTATTGTTTTCCTAAACAATTGTCTTATTTTCTCACTAGGCTACTCATCTTATTGGAAATCGAAACAACAGACAACAACATATACCAAGCTACACGGTTTCTGACTTCTTGAGTAATGACAACAAAACTTACAGTCTTATTTGTATGAAGTAAGCCTTATAGTCACGTCGTCATTCTATTAGAAATCCTTTAGCTCTTACTCCCGTAAAGATTAATGACTACAAAGAGACTCATCGTAGACTTGAGGAAAACATCATTGAGGAAAATAATCAAAGAGAGGAAAACATCGGGAGATCATAATGTACACTCACACACTTCTCTCAAGTATTTTGATTTTGGTGAAAGCAGTGTGTACTTATGTGTCGTTGTACGTTGAAGTACACGCATAGCTTGTTATTAGTGGTCTTTGAGTTTCCAACTTATTATTTTTATATATTAGCAGGCTACTTTTTAACGAAGTGATGGCATGTACTAAATGGAATGGAGAAAAGTTCTTTACCAAAAGTTCATTTCAGTAATACTCTGCAGCTAACATGCTTTCCTTTCAAGTGAAAGAAAATTAGAGTTACGGTTGAGTTAAGAATTGACAAGAAATCACCTTTTTACTTCCCAAAGGACTGGTCCTACTTAACTTACGATTGGAAGTGTATATGTATATTATTATTATTATTATATATATATATATATATACTTCTATCGTTGTAAGAAGGAAGGTGTTAACCGGTGAGATTCTATAAGTAAATCATATAGATATATTCTATACACACAACCACTTCTCGACTTCAGGATATAAAGCGCGACTTGTGTTTGCTTTTCCATGTTATTCTTCCCAGGAAAAATTCTAAGGGAAAATGTTCTTTAACTAACTCGGAAGGCTCTCCATATCTCTCTCTCTCTATGTACTGGATACACGTACAACAAGAATATTCGATATATAGCCCAGAAGGGATTTATCATTGTGTTCAGAGTTGACGGAGTAAAGCTTTTTTTCCTGGAAAATACGGCAGGTGTGTGTGAAATTGTGTTTATGTATGTACACAAGTTATATATATCTCTCTATGCAGTGTACGTGTGTATATCTGTATATGAAGGGTAGGATTGAGGATCCAGATTAGATTAGTACGATCTTCAAATGTAATCTTAAGCAACATACAGAGATTGTGTGTCATAGAATGATCGAAATAACACATCGCCAAACGAACCTTCCCTTTCACTCTAGACTTTCACTCGCTTTTTTCTAATGCTGAAAGCACATTTATTGCTAACCTATTCATTCTATCAGTAAATCAATTTTGGTTTGAGTCAAATCGTATACTTTGTGTGAGTTGGATTTGGTGTGTCTTCTATAGATAAGTTAGATTGGGAAGAGAGCGAAGGAGAAAGCTTTCGTGGTTGAACGAATCTCAAATGATTCACTGGTTGTAGATCAGAAGGAGAAGGGGAAAATAGACAGGAAATCACATTTCATACCCACGGACACGGTAACGTATCCTCCTTTGCCTCTAAAACCTCCCTTTTCTTACTTTTTCTATGTGTGATATGTGTTTAAGTAGGCAGAAGATTCGCAGTTCAAGTATGAATTACGTATGAATTCTTCAGCTTGTCCACACATGAAGGCATCTTTTTGCTTGGAATCTTCTCTGGGTGTTTTGTAAAACCGTTTCTGTTTCACTCGGTAAATACTTTAACTTTATTTCTCTTTAGCCAAAAGTGTAGCTGAAAGAATCTTGGCTATTTGGTGTGATTCTAGACTCGCGACTGTAATCAACTCATCGTTGTTTTGTAGGTGGATTATTTCTTTCAGCTATTTCTTCTTTTATTTATCCACACAATGTGTAAAGATATAATAATATAGGAGAAGCTACCAGATGCCAAGATTGAATGACGTAGTACACAGTACACACAGTGTGTAGTATCTGCTTTTGTGTGTGTGTGGAATTGTCTATGGAGCAAGTAATCGTTAGTGGCTTGACTTTACTTACCCTTAGAGTGTTTAGCAGATCGATATTTGCTTGAGCAGGAGGCATTGACTGCTGAAGATTATCCAGTTCCGTAAAAATCTGCGATAGCTGAGTCATTTTACGAAACTAATCAAAGAAATGTTTCATATGTAAGAATCTCATTAACGTGTTTTACAATGAACTAATAAGACAGAAAATAAATTAGCTGCTTACGTTAATCAGCCCACTTTCAACATAATCCGGTAACGCTGTGTGGAGTGAAATCAGATCTTTTAAGTGGACCCCTCTGTAAGTAAGTTATTAGAGAACATATGTCAATATGTTATAACCTCAAAATTTATATAGCATATCTATATCAGACGGAATTCCATGAGCTCGTGCTATGTGGATTCCTGAATAACTTTGATCTTGTAGGTTTAACACAACCAATTGCAATAACAACATCAATTAACACGAGAGATATATGTAATAGCCGAAACCTTTGCGTGAGAGTATGACATACATCCACGTAGGTGTATAATACGTATATGTATATAGGTATATCCTTAAGTGACAAGAATCGCGTAGTGATTTTTAGGTAAGTCGGCAGTTGTCGTACTAAATGTTGACTTGAAAAGAATGGGCAAGAAAAGTGGAGATAGTTTGTTAGAATGTGAAGAGACTGCGAGGGAAGAAGTAAATGGATGAAAGGAGGTTAAGATATGTCAAGGTGGTTTGTAATAGGTTTGGAGAAAGCAAAAAGGGTAATCGGTTGTCCGTGTTCATCTCGTGTGCTATTCTTCTCGACTTTCTCCGCCGTGCGAACACGATGATGGTGGGATCTTTCACTCCTACGATCATTTCTTAGTTTATATACTGACATTCTAAATTACTTTAATGAAACTTTTTCGTCTTTTTAAGAAGGAGTAGTGTAGCTACTCGTGTTATCTGAGAAGGGAGTTCAAGGTGCTTACTCTGACTTCCATTTTTACATTTTTGTTACGTTAACTTTCACTTAGCTTATATAAGGCTGTAAAATTATGTGGGTTGGCTCTCTCTCTCCATTCTCTGTCTATAGGTTCTTATGCAAGGCACTCCCATTCGAACAAAGTCTTTCTGACTTTGTTGACATCTTTTAGATTTATTTTATTTTTCTAGCTCAGTCAACCAAAGTCTCTCTCCGTGTATTCTTTTCAAGCACCTCAATTAGCTAATGCACAGCCAAATCTTGAAATTGAATAGCATGTATTATGTGGGGCACATTATTATATAGAGGGTTCTGTTCAAGTTGTACAAACAAAACTATGCTACGCTACGCGGCGAGTTTTGTTTAAAGAGAAAGTCATAAGAAGAGATTGACTTCTTTTTGTTCCAACAATATAAGCCTTCAAAAATACAGAGGGAGAGGTAATATTTTGGAAATGCTACACTTGACTCTTGTTAGAATGTCGCTTGTTAAATAATTCTATCTCTGAGTGAGGAGCACTTTAATGGTAGCGTAGACATAGTAGTCCTTGGGGATCCTAAAGTAAGTACTTTTAGGAGGAATAGATTCAAGTGGGAATGTCTTCTGTTCGAGTATGTATTCTGAATTGGAAATGAATCGAGAAACAAGCATTTCTCATCCGGGTGTCATGTCGTGCTTCTATTTAGGTATGATATCGTATATATTTCACTTTCACTTCGCACTTTCAACCATTTCCATTACTCTTGTTGGAATCAAACATATATTTCATTCCAACTGATTTAGTGATTTACAGTAACTAAGTAGTTAACTGCTTTCTCCTGTACACAAACTACTTCTTTGACGTAGAATATACAAATGTAGTCAATTTGAAATTCAAAGGCAGGTGTATAGGTACCTATTAAATAACTAATTTTTGTGATGGATATAATTTGCTGATTTAAGGGAATACACGTTAACGTAATATTACGCTGATGAAGGAGAAAGATATTTGGAAAGCAAGCATATTATTATCTAGTGAAGTTATGATACCTACTTAAGTATACGACTCGGCTGAGTGTTCATTTTAATTGGCTCGTCACAGAAGAGAACGCTGTGTGGAGACAATTGAATGGCCTAATGCAAATAACGGCCTTCGTGGTTGGAGAAAGTCATTGAAAGTAGAAGGAATGGGTGGAGAGAGCTTTCTAAAGTTTTCAAGTTGGCTGAGTATCATATTTTAGAGCTTATATAGAAACAGTAGAGAGTATATAAGTATACACATTCATATATATCTTTACTACATTATATTACAACATATAAGAAGCAGACAGGAATCTGTGAACCCAAAGGAAACAACCAGCGATGCATGATGCATGTCATAAAATAGTACGCTGGGCTTATTCTTTGTGCACACGTTATATATTATTACAGACATATTTGAAGACAAGTGAACTATTTGAAAGCTTTCTGTAAAGAGAAACTCATCTTCAGTCTATCTCCCTCTACACTCTTTCTCTTCCCTTTTAAAAATGTTTTCAAAGACTTGCCTAGATATATATCCTCTCCAGTACATGTATTGATTATAATATTCTTTTCTCCGGAATCCATTCATTATTTAAATTCCTACAGCATCATTTTACCACAAGTACCTCTTTTCTCCATATATACACAACAGCCGTGTAATTAGTAAGAATGCTAGAACGTTTATTACTCATACACCTTTGACCATCGACGTTGGGGAATAAAACCTGCAGAACTTATTGTTCGGTTTCGTAACAGTCACGACCTCATAGAACCTAAATATTTTTGGTTGATTACGTGGCGAATGTTCGACTCATCTTATGTGATTTCTGGACAGTCGGATTCCAGTGATTCTAAATGAGGAAATTCTCTTGTAGTCTATACAGACATGAGAGAACACAATACGTACAATCATTGGGAATCGAAATGACAGTCTACATGTATTTATGTTCTGCAATGATACCCATCTTTGCCCACCCTTCTAACTAAGGAACTTTTGTTATTATCAGTGAAAGTGCTGGCGTATTTACTTCTGTTTATTATTCTGAAATGAATGTATATAATAATATTGGGTAGTCTGCATGAAGCAGGATGAGGATTATTAATCTCGCTCACTCCTAACATCACTAACATGCAATATAGGTTGGAAGAAGTTTTAATCTTTTTTAGCCAAGTACAAAGCACATAAGCTCCGTTATACCTGAATTTATTCACGAGCATCTGTTTACGTGTATATTGTGAAGGTACATATAATATATATATAATTGACAGATGAGATTAGGGAGTGTATTCATTCTGACAGGTACGGACCGACATATCATCGCATGCTCTTCTTGTAGGCCTAACATTTGATTTATCTATTTGTATTCACAAGGTAGATATATATCTTAGTAATCCAACTAAAGATAATACACCTTCTCAGCGTCTACTGCATATTCGTACAATCGTCTATATAACTTCCTCGTATATCATCATCCTATATATTTCTCATATCCGACTCGTGTGGAAGTTGTTCTGTTGTTCTCGTACACTTCATTCTTGTCAATTCTGTATCTCGTGCTCAAATGCGTTTTACTTTTATTACTTTCTCTCATGCAACTTTCTCTTGGCATTTTCTTGCGCTTCGCGTTTTAATACTGGGAAAGGACTATACACAACATTGCCCTCGGATGAAACCAAGCTTTGTCCTTTATAAGTACGTATATTGTGTTAGCACACCTGACTACTACCACAAAACATACGTGAGAGTGTGATATCGTTATATATACTGGCATCCCTGTTATTATGATCGGATGACAAGCATCCTCTCAGCCGTCGTCCCACTGTAGACTTTGTCTTCCAACTTTCTCCCCAACTGATGTGATGTTAGATTATATTCTCAAAGTTTTGTATGTCTTTGTCCCTCGAGCATTTTCTCCCAAATGGATTTTATTTATTTGATTATATGCTTAACCGTCCTCAAAACACTCACTCACTCACTCTCTCATCTTTTCTGATCCTTTATAGTTTGCCCACAATGGTCTCATTCTAGAATTGTGTGAATATTTACTACATTGTGAATTCCCGTCTTTCATATTCGACACAAAAAACCTCATAAAATTATTCTCACACTGCAATGCAGTTCAAAGTCTGATTATGATTGCATATTTGGCTGATTCCATGCGTTTCTTCTGCAGAATTGTCTTTGCTCATGCAGTCTCTGTCCATGTGATTTGTCTCTGTCCGCCTTTGGGATAATGATACGTAGGAGTTAGTGCATCAAAGAACGCCTTGAAAACGCCTCAGCAATTTATCTAGCAAGACATTACAGAAACGATTCTTCTGCTGATTGCTTTGATTTAAATGAGAAAAAGTGTAGCTTTCCGAATGACTAAAGAACTCAGAGATCCCGTTTGCAGGTTTCTTCTTTGCTTGTCTTTCAGATCCGTGAAAGAAACTTAATTGGAGTAACACGAGAAGATGTGGAAGCAAAATTTGTGGAAGGCGTATCTTATAAGCGTATATCTTATGTACACAACTCATTGTTTTCCCTTTCCAAGAACAATCAAAGTGTATATATAGAAAATTAAATTCAATTACTTAATGAGCAGAGCTGGGATTTGTCGGGAGTGGTGCACTCCTCCGCTCCAAGTTCTGCTTGAGTTTTAATTTAATCATAGATATACAGCTGATAGTAATTGAAGAAGGACCAAGAACAACTTCTGGAAGCCCATGGACTTTAGTTAGTTTTAATATGGTAGGTGAATGTACGGTAACTTAATGCAATGTGGAATAGACATGAAGGAAAGTTGCTCTTTTAATTTACTTGTTCTCTTTCTCACAGAGACTTAAGTTATGTATTCACGAGAGTTCTTCCCTGCAGAAGACGTGTATATAATATATATGCATACAGAATACAGACTGTAGACTGTCTATTGATTGAGCTTACTAAAACTAAAGATCAATCATAATTCTTTTCATGAAGATAGATTGTCTTGTTGGAATACAGTCTCGCAAAGCCGGGTCATGTGTGTGCCCCCGACAATTTATGCAACGTCTTAATCTGCTTGGAAATGAGAAAGTCTGGAGAAAGTCAACATGCAAAGACACACCCACAGGATGTACGTGTGGGTTTCTGAAAAGGACTTAACATTATGGACACCTACTAAAAGGAAACAATTTTTTTTGATCGGCTATTCATTCCGTGAAATTTGAGAGGTCTGTTCTCTGAAAAGCCGTGAGCTCAATTTCCACTTTAGCTTCTTGTAGTTAGTGAATACATACAACCTGGGCAAATCCGGGGAAAGAATGTTCAGTAATTAATAAAGATTAAAAACTGATGAGCTTACAGAATGGGAATCTTGAATCCTTTGCTCTCTGCAAGAGCCTTCCTATAAACACTAAAGTTGGCCGAAGAAGAGACAAGAGTTGCGAGTTCCTTGAGGGTTTTCCGTTCTTCGGGTGGAACACAATCCATCGTTTTAGTGAGACGGGCTAAGGCACTATGGCTCAAACTTCCAACAACTCCCATCAAAGAGTTGAAATTCTGAAGTCTCCTCAGATTCTGTTAAATAATAAAATAAAGAGCAAGATATATATCCCAATTCATAGACAAGGACACACGCGTCTTATATATACTTCGGGCTAAAAGAATGGTCTCTCCTCTTGTTAAGAGGATCATCAAAGACGCTCATTCGTCCGTAAACAGGTCTTCTTGTGTCTCCAATTCTACTAAATGGAGAGAAAGTGAACGGAGTCTTGAAAAAACTGATGAAAGTATCTTTCCCTAGGCGCAATCTTTTCGTGTGGAAACTCTTACTCCATGAAATTGAAAGAGGTGTACGTGTATACATAATATATACTCACATATATATCTACGTACACCCCTGTCTCGTATGTTTCTCTGTTTGTGAGAAGACTCAACAACTCACACAACAACTTATGTACTCGAACACTTTCTCTGGGAATTTATCTTTTGTATACTTTCACTCTCAAGTCTCAATGAATCCCATAAGTATAAAAACGCTCTGAAGCTGTGATCATAAACTTTTCAACATTGTTACAAATAAGTATTCATCGTTGTCGAGCGCTGTTAGAAGACTCAAGTCGGTTCAAGTATACGTAAGTACATGCATTTACAAATTAATAGTATAATGTTCATAGTACTCTTTCGCATCTATGTCTTCTCTACTTTCTCCAATCTTCATTTCGCACATCTAGTTACCTCACAGAATTGGATTTCCTACCTCACAATCCATTACAAACAATTGCCTTAGAGCAAAACACTTCCTTCCTATACCTGCCACATCACCTTCAAGGTGTATTATTTTTCTTTGCATAACGTATTAAATTGCTATATATATATACACTATTTCAAACGGTACGTTTTGT
>Ga0194135_10000377_pt1 | contig 26162 bp, 21 predicted proteins | sample LitLau_LLRF_2013_FD_134024 | JGI IMG/M metagenome (GOLD analysis project Ga0194135, IMG submission 134024) | Freshwater sediment microbial communities in response to fracking from North America - Little Laurel Run_MetaG_LLRF_2013 (version 2) | ecosystem: Environmental > Aquatic > Freshwater >... | reverse complement strand
CTCTCTCTCTCTGTATGTATGCTTCATTTCTCAATCGTGATGAGGACTATTTATCCAAGTTGAGAGTCAACAACAGTTGAGCAACAATAATTTGTGCATCTTTCATGGTGGCTATAGGCCATCCTACTTTATAATGGACAAGTTGATGGAAGTGTGAGAGTGTGAGATTTAAGATAAGATGGTTATAAAGAGAGATTTGAGTGACACAAGTGCAATTTGTAAGCCACCACCACAGATGCACAAACAAATTAAAGCTAAACTTTATGAGAGATATATAATTCGGTCGATCGATCGATAAGCTCGAGTTTTGGGTCAGGGTGAATGTATTTTGGGATAAGACGCCCTTGGGTAAACAAATGAAAGTCAAAACACTGCCAAAAACAATTTGCGGTGATTTGTGAATGTGTTTATTAAACTCTTTATATATTCCTCAAACACACCCACCATCACCAATCTTTCCCAGTAGTTAAATACATACCAATCATCATCATCATCATCATGTTCGAGAATTTTTTGCTCGGGAATTTGCGAAAATCAACCAGTTCTCAGTTGTCTCTTGAACGCTGTCGTTGTGTACGGATTTTTTGCTCTTCAGGGGGAAATAATATGGGGTTTGTCTCTTCATCTCTCGTCAATCACTTGCAGCCGCAAAGATTTCTGCTGGTACTCTTGTTCATCTTCTTGTCAAGTCACTTGGCCCATGGATGGGTGGAGGTAAAGCCAATAATCAAAATAAGACAATACTTAATGAATCATATCTTGTTAATAATAAATTGTCGTTCTGTTGCAGCCGTTGACATACAAGAGCTGTCCTTTTGAGGGTCGAGAGAACATAACTTTCCGAAATTACTGTGAGATCTACACTCGATGTGAGGATGGTCGCTCGACACTAGAGACGTGTGAAGATGGACTGTACTTTAATCCTTGGAAGAAGCAGTGCGACTTTCCCAAGAATGTGAAGGGATGCGATCCACTGGACAACTTTGCTCCGACCACAGCCCGACCTTCCAAGCAACTTGTGGCTAAAATACAACAGAACTTTGAGTGTGAGCCCTTGGACATTATCGTTAAGAGGAGGGGGAAACGGAGATGCAAAGTTCAAGTCATTTGTGCCAATGGAATCTCTTTCGTACTGAAACGTTGTATGCAAACTATAAGCTTCAAGGTTTAGGAGTTTTATTATTAAAGGTAGGGTCAATTTTTTAGTCACTTGTCTTGTGTCACTGTCTCGGAGTTTTAGCAGAGATTTTTGAGAAAGAGGGTGTGTGGTTTTTTGTGAGTAGTAAAAGTAAAAGGCCGAGAAATGGAATTTGAGACAAGTGGCTCATTATTAATTCAAGAGAGAGAGAGAGAGAGAGAGAGATTCGTTTTAACACCTTCGCCTAATACAAAAGATAAAAGTTTGTCTCTCATGAAATATTCACCCTGCTCATAACTTTGTATAAAGTGGAAATAAAAGCTACCCAGCAGTTGTGACACTTGGAATAAAAGACTAGAGAGCAGCATGATTTCTTTATTAAATCAGTTCATATTAGCATGTTTACGTAAAAATGGTGAGACATAATCAGTTGACATAATATTATCATTTTTGACAATCATTTGACATAATCCTTTGACATAATAATGATCATATTGACTTTCTTTTCATGATATTTTTAATTGATTGGCAGGAGTTTCCCATACTTTGGTTTTTTGGTTGATCTACTGTAAGGGCTGTTGTGTTCTTTGACGACTTTGGGACAAGAATCATTGAAATACTTGCCCATGAGTGCTTCCTTCCTGGACAGATCGCGAACGAGTTTACACGGGACTTTGTGAATGACATTGGGCAAGTTATTATGATGGTGAATATGGATACAATGTCTTGTCTTTTGGAACTTTGTGACCAAGTCGACCTTTCTCCAGAATGTGTGGCCTTCCCTCATGACCCGGCAGAAACACTTGCGACAAATGACAACGAGTGCAGGTCGGTGGTATTCTGTTTCATCCTCGCCCTTGCTATTCTTCTTTTTAGGGAGTTTGGGATTCTTGTCTGCTTCAGAGAGGAAGAATCTGATTATTGGGAGGGCGACAGGCCGGACAGACTTGTAGTAATCTCGATAACCTTGGTCGTTTTCACATTCGCAGCAACAAGGGAGGTTCTCGTATGTACATTCTGTTACTGTGGTGGGGACTAGAGTGCTGGGGCCGAATCCGAACATTGTGAGGACTCGGGGCTTCTTGCATAATTCAGGGAAGGCGAAGTCGTAATGTCCAACTCTGGAGGTGAAAGGAGGAGAGCAATTATTGTTATGATAAGCGAGAAAGTGTACCAAGAAATAAATTTATATCTCAATTTACCCCACTGAAGACCACTTTTGTTTTTTGCCGAATCTCGGAGCATCCTTCGTTGTCCCGAAAGCTATGGGTGAGCATAATTTCTTAAGAAGTTGTCGTTCCTCTTCAGCCGCAGCTTTCTTGGCCAGGGCTACTGGATCAGGAGGAAGTTTCCTAGGGCGAGGAGGTTCGATAGGTCCGTCAAGTGTCCTCCTTCGGGGAATCTTGATTATCTTGTTCCAAGGTTCTCTGGGGAATCTCAGGGCAGAGAGGCCACCTATTCCATACCCACGACGACTCACTGGCCTCCCGTACATGCGGTCTTGTGGGGGATAGTAGCTTGGATTCGGGACATCTCCTGGAGCGCAGTTCATCGAGTATTCTATCCCATGACGGGTGTGGCCTGGATGCTCCGGGAAGTATTCACGGTCATGGCCAGAGAGGAAGGCGATCTTTGGGGGATCCAAGTTCCCAACTAGAGGTCAGGGGATGAAAAGAGAGAGAGAGAGGGTTAGAGGGTGATTGTGTGGGGGCTGAAAGAAGAATGAAACTTACTGTCAACAGTGAGTTCCCAGGGCCAGTTGAACCTAGAAGACACAGACTCAACGGCTTTCACAGGTCTGTGGCTTGTAGTTGATGCTGTCGCTTCAGCATCTTTAGTTCTGCCCATGGTGTGTGTATGTATAAAATAGTGCGGTGTAGGCAGTGGGGGTTACTCCTTAAAGACTGACTAAAGTGCGTTATTATTACTGAGTTAATAAAGCTGGAATTGTTTTCTGTTTGGGCCTGGAAGTTTTTGCCACAGGAGTTGGAAGGAGGTACAGGAAAAGTCTGTCTATGGCAACTTAAGTCGTGGTCATGAATTGTGAACTTTACGGGTGAAGTTTATAATGACGGGAGGACGATAGAGTAATGTAAAATGTAATGATGGGGAATGGGGGCAGGTGATCCCAAAAAGCATCTGATTAGACTCACACACATACATATATATATGTGGTTCACAAATCTTTTGTGAATTCCTCACTCACAGGCTAATACAATGTGAAGCCACAGACGGTCATCGTAATGCGACTTTCTTGTATTGGGCAGAGATAAGGGGAAATGTGTTGATTGTTAAGAGTCATGCAATCCACCAGTAGAGAAATAGTCTATGAATTACATTTTTAAGCATAGGAAACAATTGGGGTTGCCTTTGTCCACCTTATATAGAGTGTATGCATATGTCTAGGTGTATATTGTGTAGATTGAGTGGGAGAGAATGATCAATCACTGACTGCGAAAGGTGGTGGTTGTGACTATACGTACGAATCCAATTAGGGGGATTTTATCGCAAGGTGCACTTATTCAATTAACTCATTAGGTTGTTGAGCACAGGGTGAATTATTGGTAGGTAATATAATTGTCATTCGTAGGTGTGAAGCCATCAACACACAGTCACACACCACTCGCAAGGGTAGTACTTAAATACTCCTGCGATAATTTTGGAACAATATAAATGGGTGCATGTAAATTGGGGTTTAATGTATAGGGAAATGCTTTTATGTAGGCTGTGTGCTTTGGGTCTACCTTCTACCTTTGTGTACGTGGAATTATTGTAATGAAATGAATCAGAAGAATTTGGTAACTAAAACTCTTTTTATTGTGCCCCTTTTTGAGTATTGTGCCCCAAAAAATCTTTTCACTTTTATGGAAAAAAGGGATTTAGTTTTGTATGGTTTAAATGTGTAATATCGTTTATCGCTTTCAATTCATTTCAATTTCAGGAGCTCACATTACAAGAATGCTTTTATAAAAATAGATCTCCCCAGTCACAAAAAGTATTTTAAGGTTCAATAGATTTTTGGTGTATATTTTCAGCTGAAAAGATGAGAGTTATAAAAAACGATCGATATGTTCATGTCAAGGTGCTGACGAGGTGATGTTCCTTTTGACATTACCCTTAAGTGTACCGCTTGAATGAAATGTTAAGACGAAATGCACACATAAAATATAGAGTTACATTGTGGACAGTGGGGACTAAAAAGAACCATGAGGCCACAGAATCATCAGCCCAGTCTGCAGTCTGTATTATACATAAAGGGATCTACAAGCTGAATGAAGGATTAGCACAGAAGAAACTGGTTCCTGGAACATGTAATAATGAGAGCATTTCTTGTTCATCTCTCATTACTTTAGGACGACTGGTTCTTCTTCTTCTTCTTATACACAATAAGACCAAAGACACACAGACACACACTCATACAAGTCGCTTTTGTCTCACGAAACCACAATGTCTTCTGTAAAAGAATCCGTGTTCTTGAAAGGCTTAATGTTGTTCCATCTGGCGAAGGAGTGTGCAAGTTGGTTTCGTTGTTCTCGTTGCCAATTCGATGGATCTGCGAGTGCTGCTTTCTCCTACGCACTTTCTCCCGCGATCTCAACTTCCATCTCGGATTCCCTCACACAGGAACAACTCTCTAATACCTATACACTCGTCTTCTTATTCTTCCTAATAATAAATCATTACATCTCTCTCTCTCTCGAAACAAAAGGTAAATAAGGTTCAAGTAATGGACACAAGAATCCATTTTGCTCCGTCTGTTATTTGTGAAGGGGAGAATACATGAATACCAAATGAACGAATATGAATCTGGAAGGATCCTAAGGGGAAATCAGTTTTTATGCTTCAACAAATCATACACACTTACACTCGTAGGTATGTGTGTGGATTTACATAACTGTATGTATATGTTGATGTAGGTGTGGTCTTGGGCACTCTTTTTCTGCTCAAGAAACAAGAATGAATGTGTATTATTCGGAGAAGAAGAAAATTGCAAAATCAAACTTCTCGCACGATTTGTTCATATTAAAATGCAACATCTCTCCAAGAAGAGTTGTTCATTCTTATTTTATGGAGGACAGTTGAATCAAAAATTCAGTTGTGCAATCAAATATTCTCCCCAGAGGAATTGGTGAATATAGTTTCTTCTTGTTCTTGTTCGTGTTCGCAAAGTTTTGCATGAGAGACAAAATAATGGTGGGGATAAATAAGGAAATAGTTTTTCTACTGTCAGGAACAAGAAAAAATTGACTTGATTGGAATTTCATGGGATGAGTTTTGTCGGCAGCAGTCTAGAAGAAGATATGATGATGATGATGATATGCTGTTGCAGTGGATGATTAAACTGTATTTAACTATTTATAGGAACGTGACATCAATCGAATAGAAAATGACGAAGGATAAATTCCAGACGGATGAATATTCTTTTGGGAAATCATGACTCAAGACGACGTGTAAATGAAAAGCGATCTTCTGTGTATCTGTATATGCTTGGTTTTGTAAAATCAACATTTGTTTGTTTCTCTTTGATGTTCAATCATCAATTGAGTGGTGTCACGATTTGCCTTCTGCCGACTCATACTCAGCATCAAACATATTACTCAACATCATCTTCATCATCATCATCGTCGGTCATCGATAGGATATAAACGAACAATAAAAGTATGGCTATTCCTTGGCAGATCAAAAATATCTTTTGAAGAGAATAAACTCAATCTGTCAGTTTAGATTTACACTCGTCATCACAAAATCTCCCACTCATTTCCTGGAAATGTCTACTACCGCCGAGATATCTTGGTTATTTCTAGATTCTCTGGGCAGCTCAGCAGAAAAGCACAGGAGTCTACACATAGACAAGGGAAATATATAATTCCAAGTCCAGAAGCTATTTGCCCTCTTTGCACAATCTCTTGAGTTATGTCTGTTTTCCTATCATGTCTGGTAGTTGTTCATCAACACTGTGTTGAGTTTTTTGTGTGAGAGTCTAAATATTTGTTTACAGAGACTGTTGAAGAAGAGACTGTGAAGAAGAAGAAGATGAGTCAACATCTCATAGAAGAGCAGGTAGTGGTTTTTGTAGGACGGTATGGATGATTGGAGAGATAATAGTGAGATATTTGAACACATAAATAAACACCTTTGGACATGATAGTACACAAAGTGAGTATTTTTTGCTCCCTCCCTACTACGGTGGCAGAACAATAGTCCATTTTGGTCATCATCATTCAAAAGAACTTTGTACAACGTAATGCAATAATGAAGATTCCTATCTTTCTCCCTATTCACTCATAATAAAGTTGAAAATGCATCTCTCTCATCAGAGAGTCATAGTCTCCCCTTCTTCGTCTTCCGTGATGACCATCGAAGAAGACTAATGCACTTCCACCACATCCTCCTTCATTCATTTCTCAGCATCTCTCTCTTCTGGATCTAGATTAATCAAAGGCCAGAAGCCACTCGATCGCCCTTCAGGAGGGGACCGAGAGAGAGAGAGATTCAATTTTACTTTCTCATCATCAGCAGACAACAAGGGATGCTTTGTGATGTGTGTGTGTGTCTTACTTCGGACTCTCGTATGTAAAGTGAAATTGAATTTGAAATGCAACAAAAGTTTGCTAGCCAAGCCCCCGAGGAAAAAAGTGATTTGTGAGATGAAAGGGATGATAATGAGACTCCGAGCAGGGCCAACCTGACAGAGAGACGACCCTACGTATAAATCTATCTAGTGTTCAATTGTATGTCTCTCCTTTGCTGCTGCTGATCCATACTGCACGACTGGCTCTGTGTTATTTTGAGAGACCCACACCCATTTGGTTGTAAAAACCCATTTGCCGTGCTTCCCGAAGAATAAATCTTGATCCGTAGAGAACGACGCGAAGTGCCCTTTTGAAAAGTGCTTATCTCCACCCAAGTGTAAAAGATATCATTTTTATGCCCCTTTTATTAGATTCCACGAAACAACACAAATTGTCTCAAAAACTGGCTTATTATTATTATCGACCCTTTCAAATTATCCCCTTTTTGAGGATTCTCTCATCAATATGAGCTTAATATGATGGCGGATGGCCGATTATTCTGCTCCAACTTATAAGCTAATGATTATTTATTCTCCCCGTGAGATTTCGAAAGTCTGCTTGGACGATCCATGTGTCGTAACGCATACTACCCGGGGCAGCGTGTGAATTTTTTAGTTTCCGAAAACTCTCTCAAACATGCCAAGAGCCATAAATGTAAGTATATATAAGGTTCCGATTTCAACAACATTGACTTAAGCTTCGCTACTGTTGCACACATTTTTCAATTAGGGAGTCTTCAAATATTGCATGTATTTTTCATAGTCGTGTTTTGAAATTTTGATTTAAAAAATGCACTCCCCTGGAGTGTGTGCAGTACATAAAACAGAGGGAGAGTACAACACGAGTTTGGTTCATGATTGAGATCTAGTTAACTGGGAGAGCTGCGTGGTTTGCCCCGTGATCTTACCATTATCATCATCAACTCTCATCATGGATGGACTCAATATTCAATAATAATCATAATAATAATGGATTCGGAGGAGAAGGAATTGCATCACAGAGAGAGAGAGAGAGAGAGAGAGTCTGTCTGTGTGTGCACAAAAAGTTCTAAACTGCAATATTATAGTGGGATGAATTATGTATGAATCATATTCTTCGGGAAATGATTTCCTCGATCGTGTGTTTGCGTCTGATTTCAAATCATCGTGAGTTTTTTGCGACCTACTGAACCAGAAGCTTATTCTCAATCCTCCGTGATGAGATGATGATGACCACATGACTTCCTTCTTATCTCCCTTCTTGAAATCTGAATTTGATTTTTTGTGCGTTTCAATTCTTCACGGAGGACTAAATCAAATTTACAGAAGAGAGAGAGAGAGAGAGAGCGAGTGAGCGAGTCGAGTTAAATAGAGAACGAGCGAGTCGAGTTAAATGAAATAATTTTTAAGCATTAGTCAAATATTTTCATTAAACAAATGGAAATCTCCTTCCCAAGTGAATGTTTATCGTTCTGTAAGCCCAGCTGCTCCACAATACAAATAAAACTAATAAATCCTCATCGCAATTGTTGAATTTAATAAATTCCTTTCTGATTATTCACGCAAGCCTACCCCAACTGCTCCCTTGTTATGTTATATATTCCTTTAATTAATGTTGCATAATACTCAGCTATCATGGCTCATTGCATAATTTCTCCCGTGCTTTGTTGTTGTTGTTGTTCTTGTTGGGATGGGTCAGCTTCATATTGCACATACACTCTCTCTCTCTATTCGTTCCAATTTTGATCTTTCACACTTCTCTACGAGATTATGTAATATTATGTGTTGCCCTCCTCCCAATGAATCTACATTAGTTCCGGGATATTTCCATACATCCCCCCTTTGAATTGGTCAGGAGCAAGAGAGAGACTTAATTAAGAGTCTCGACGAGCTTAATTAAGTTCAGAGAATTTCTTAGCTTATTGGCAAAGTGTGAGAGAGAGTGTGTAATTACCCAATCAGGGTAGATCCCGTTTTATTGTGTGTGTGTCGAAGCCACGAATTCTAATCACACTTTGAGAGAGACTATTAATTGCTAATGGATATATGACTCTTTGGTTGTAGACGACGTGGTGGTGAAATTGGTGACTTTTAATAGTCTCGGGAATTAAGACGTGTCGTGTCGTGTAGGAACCTGTGTGAATAAAGTGCAGAAATGGGGAAAGTTGTGTGTATACTATTAATGGTGATACAGGTTGTGTAATGGGTTTTTATTCGAGTGAGAAATCGAGAGGGAATAGGTTTCCGGTGAGAGGAATGTCAATCCACACGGGGATTCGTGTTTTATGACTCTTTTTAAAGGAGCTCAAAATGTGCACACACACACATACTGTGTTTGCTAACAGAGTGATTAATGTTCCGACAGCCACGTACTGTGCTGTGGATGGAATACTTAAGCACCTCTGACTCCAACTACTCCAACATTTACATCGAATTTAATTTACATCGTTTTGTCTCCCGATTGAAACTTGAAGAGTGTCACGAACAATATCCCATCATGAGGCCAATTTGAGATTTTTCAGGAAGTGCTATAAAGATGGTTTGACCTTTTCATTGCTTCTGGTGATGGCTAGAGAAACGATCCACCATTCCACCACAACTGCCATTATCCAGAAGGGGATGTGTGAGGTCACATGATTAAGTAAAAGGTCGTTTTAGGATGGAAGGAAGGTTGTGGGGTAATAATTCCCGGAGGATAATGAGAAGGTGGTGGTGGTAATTTGAGTGTTGATTATGGACATAAACGAGGAGAAAGTTGGTGGGGAATGGAGCTTATAAGTGTTCGTGTCGCTTTAACTCTCGACCTGACTCTCTTTCGGTAATGGAGTAAATGGATTTCCGTTAAGAACCCCCTCTTTAATAATTCAAGGGAGCTGCCATTCGGCCGGAGAGAGAGATGCAGATGAGTGGACAGTAGTCCTGGGGGAATTGCCCTCAATTATTATCATCCTTACAAAGAGAGAGAGAGAGAGAGGTTCATTTGCATCCTGTAATTTGATTGTAATAGTTGGACAGATAACACACACGAAATATTCTTCTCTCTTTGAATTAAACATTCATGAACGTGTGTGTGTATGGAGGGAGGGCTATGAGCAATCAATTCCCTTTTTACTTGACACAAATTCACGTTGCTGCACGTGGACATGTCACTCCCAGACCGATTCACAGGAAATGGATTCACAATTACTGTTATGGGAAAAACAGAATGTCAAACTGGTGGTGGTGGTGGTGGTCGGGTCAATAATATAAGTATTACTCGTTTTAATCCTCATATACTTTGGACAAACAAACATTTCAAACATTTACACTATTACACTAATACCAGCGCTTCATTGAGTCCCCTCCATTGGAATATAAACTTGGTCGTCGTTCTCGTCGTCGCTTTCCTGACTGACGGGTGGGATAATCCACGAACACAGAGAGAGACATGATGTAAGAAATGTTGTGAATAAAGGTGAATCATTAGTAGAAGTAATTAAAGAGATGTAAGAGATTTCTTGTGAGGCTCGGTGGAGAAGATGAATAGCGTTATGAATAGCGTTGTCCAGCATATTATTCGTGAGCCTTTTGTAGGTTTGTGACGGGCTTGCTTGTGATGATATTCTGTCATCCGTAACATTCACCTGCTTTCCCTAATATGTACCACAACACCACTAATCTCCATCCAAGCAAACATCCAATAATTCCATACAACACAGAGGAGTCCTTTCAAATGCTCATTTATTGCAGTCACATTGGCCGAGAGGCTGAAAAGGTTCTTTTGAGAGTAAAAGGTCCATTACTGCTGTGATTCTATAATGATATTGAAGTCCCATTCAAAGTCTCTCCACTGCTCATTTCGAATTGACCAAAGAAGAAGAAGACGATGAAGCAAAAGAGGGGTGATGTTCTTTTGAGACAACAATGTGAAACGAGAGTCTCCACGAAGAAATGTGTTTTGAGTTCTCCATTCACCCGTACACAACACACTACTTAAAAGCAACGACGACGACGACGATCTTGTTGTTAGGCTTAAAATTCTTTGAAAAATTCATAAACGCGATTGCTCATACCGAGTGTCACTCCTCATATTTTTACAATACACCCAAGACCCAACAGGGATCCTGCTGTACTTTAAAAAGTCGATGAGGTTCCCTTCGCCTTGATGTGTTTTGTTGTTGAATAGAGTGAGAATGATCCAGTAAACATTTAATACTTTCCATCTGTTGCCGAGAAGAGATTTCAATGGGTGTTAACACTCTTTTGAGAATGCTTTTAAAATGTGGCCCAATAAATGCCAAGAAGAGTTTCACAGATTCTTTACAGTCTGCGTATTGCCTTTACATTGTATTATTGGCAATGAGTCTGGACATTCAGTTGTATTGCTAGCAGGGCGTGTGTGTGTATTTCGAATGTGACATTGAGATGTACAATGCCTGGCATTGTGTGAGGATTTATTTCAGTGTAATACAACACTTTAACGAAATGAATTGGAAAATGAACACGATATGATATGTATCAATGGAACTCTCTTTTTCTATTCATTGAGGCTTTTTTAACGTTTGACAAAGCAAAAATAGCGAGATAAAGTTCCATCTGCTTCGTCTTCGCAAGGATATATATATGTATGGTCGCATTGATTTCATTACTAGGAAATTGGTTCACTTTTAATGCCGTAACGAAACGACGACGAGTTCATCTCTCTCTCTCAACTTGTAGATATCTGCCGCCGAGTATGTGACAAGTAAAAGTGTACGGGGATTAAATTATTAGTTCCGCCATCGTGTCATTATTCATACAAGGCTTCGTGCTCTTCGAGAGAGATTCTCTCTTCCTCTTCAGGATTTGAGTCATCATAAGCGATTGTAAATTGGGTAAAGGGAGATTGGCAGACTTGGCTGATTGAATGTAATTTGGAGTGTGTGTAGAGAAATGAGAAAGAGAGAGAGATGAGAGAGAGAGAGAGAGAGAGAGTGTAGGATCGAGAGAGAAAGTATAAATGAATGAGAACTGGTTTGGTACGAGATAGATGGAAGTAAGGTATGGGTAGGGAAAAAGGATCTCCTGGTCTCACAATATAAATGAGTCGTTGTTTGATAAATGAGACTCAACTTTTGCTGGTAAAATTATGAATAGATATATTTAAAGTTTCTTCAAAAACTTTCTAAAGACTCGCTATCTTGTAAAGTTTGGAACATTGAGAAATTGTTCAATCTGCTCTCAGTCTCTCTCATTTGTTCATATACTTTCTTCTCACAGAGAACGCCAACTCATGATTATTACTCTTGTCAGTAAAGTTTCAATCTCTATTAATTTCACGACGACGAGACTCCTGTTGAGCTCAACAATATACAATATTCTTCCAGACAATAATAATAATAATAATAATGATCTTCTCCAAACAATGACCGGGTTATTAACGATATATATATATACATATAAGACGCGAAGAGGAGGTGGAAAGAACGCAGCCAAGAATAACACGCAGAGTCATGGAATGGTTCTTGAAACAATATTTACGCTTCAGAATTTCTCGAGAGAGGAGGAGGTGTGTCCTTATCTAAACAGAAATCGGTAGGGTATTTAAATTTCTCAGCAGGTTCACCTCAACACCTGCTCACAAACAAAAACACATGGATTGATTGGCTTGATTTACTTCTGGAGGAATCTGTATTAGTGCAGTGTGTTTTAATCACACCTGATCCAGCAGTCTATATCTAAATTGATGATGATGATGATGAGGAAGCTGTGAAGAAGTCTTCACGGGGTGTGAGAAATCATTGTTAGGTGCAGTTAAGAGAGTCACGATTCCTTCTATCTGATTTGCATTCGTAAACGATTTCCAGGAGCAGCATCAAATCCATCACACAGCTCGGCTAGAGTTGATCAAGATGAATAAGAAGTTGTACAAGTACAAGACTTGTGTGTGTGTCTTTGTCACCTCGACTGAGTTGTCAGACAGAAATAATAATATTCCCTCTCCTCTGGTACAATGCATAATAAAAAGATTCCACGAGGAGATTTCGAGAACTCCAATCGCCCTATCATCTCGACATTTACAATATGTTAGGGAGGGGGCAAGTTAAGACTTTTTTAGTTGGGAATAAGCGTATTGAAGTGTGTATTGCGTAATAGGAAAGTGCTTTCACACACTTAATCCTCCTTGTGTGAGGACAGTCGTCGAAGCGTGTAGTCAAATGAGAGAGCGTATGGGAGAAAGTGCACGTGACCGTTGTTATTATTGTACGGGAAGGCGACAAAATCCAAATTGAATTTTCTTTGACTTTCTCTGAAGTGGAAAGTTTAGCAATTATTAGCAAGAGGAGCCGCCGACGACTTAATTCCTTCTCCTTCTCTCTTTTCTCATTTACACGAACATCAAAAAGTGCATCTCATAATATATCGTGAGAGATCCCCTTCCTAAAAGAGAGAGAGTCTCAAATATTCATTACGTTGTAGCAATAAAAGTATTTGATGTGGATACACTCGTCCGATTTCAAAAGAATTGCCCAATGAGATTGTTATTTGTCGGTGTTTACTCGAGATAGAGTCATCCTTATGTAATTGGACTCTCTCTCTCTTCTCTGCATCTGTAAAGTTATCTCTGTAAGTGGGATAATGGGACGTAGACTCGAATAATGATTATGGATGGGACAATAGTGGCAATGGCAGTGTGGTGGTGGTGGATGGCGGAAGAAATTGGTAGCAGCAGACGTAGAAGTAGAGGGGGATATCTTTCTCTTGAGAGGAGGATTTGAGACACACTAGAGACGCAAAGAACGAGAGAGAGAGAGAGGATTAAATGCAACCTGGAAACAGAGCAAAGAGAGTCTTGAGACGATCTCCCAAGGGACGACGATTGTGGTGAAGAAGAAGAAGATGATACTGCTACTACTTCTGCCACTACATTGCTAGTTGGGTGCATATTATATAGTTGTGCCAATTTGTTGTTGATGCTGCACTTTCACATCAGCTGAGACACTTTCCTTTTACACACTAACTGCCACCCCAAGCAATAATATAATGTTGGGTCCAATAATAACTAAAGGGCATTTGACAACGAGCCCCTTCTGTTCCGCGTCTATAGATCAATAAGAATTTATGAAAATCACTCGAGTGTAAATCGCAACATGGCCTTTTAAAAGCAACACAAAACTCGTGTGTAAGCCTTTTGTTGAAGAGAGTCTCTCTGTGTGACAAATTACACACACACACACACACTCAAAAAAGTTTAATGAATCGAACTTTGCTTTTAGAGATGATGACGGATTGACCCAAAGTTCCCTGAGAGGAATTTACGGAAATTACACCACCCTTGTATAGTCTCAGTGTGTGTGTGTGTGTGTGAGATATAAAAATCTCTCCTGGTGTCGATCATATATAATCTATATAAATGTCAAAGGAATAAGAAAGATGAGGGGGAGATTGAGAGAGAGATTTCAAAGATGTCGTCATTTCACAGCGTGAGACTAACTATTCTGACTTGTTGACTCGGTAGAATTTGACCTACCCTACCACTGCTTTCAATCGGTTATTAGAAACTCGAGACTGCTCTTAGCACATCATATAAGATAGATCTGATACTTTAAAAGGAATCAAGGTTTGAATTCCCTTTTCTTCGTTCAAGTGAGCAGAATGTTGTTCAATATATTTCCAATGAATGGAATCCGGTTTTAGAGAATTCCTCGTTTCCAGATACTTGTGGCGGTGTATATTCGGGGAAACGAATTCTCATTAACAAATTCTTGGAGTGCATAAAAATGGATAGAGTATCGTAGACTCTGTATGATATTGTACAGAGTCCATCTGGTCATGTTGGGATAGAGGAATGTTCTCGGTGAATAATTTTTTTGAAGAGATTCGTTCCGTAGTGGAGAAGGCCCCTTGCTTTGAAAGAGAGATGTCCTTCGTCACGCCGGATTATATCTAAGGATGAGAGTCAGTTCATCAGTTTGATGAGGTGGAAAGTGGAAAAGGTCAACCGAGAGACCGTGTCCAACTACAACATGAAGTCTCATAAGGAGAAGACTCAACAACAGTTCATTAAATTATTTTGGGTGAAAAGGGAACAAAAAAATCTCTACGAGAACCTTTTCTTATGAGATTCTCCTAAAAATAACCAAGAAAAAAGGAGATAATATTGCGTGTTGTATCGTTGTATGGCCACACACCTAGCAAAGTCGTCCCGCGTGACAAGATCCGATGTTCCATTGTCTCTTGTCCAACTGTCGTGGATAAATAAAAAGTTGGAGTCATTAACATAAGAGCCACATCAAATGAATGACTTGCTATTAAACCCTCTCTTTATGACTTCCAAACGAATGAGTTTTATTGGATGCTGCTACTCTGCTTCTTCTTCTGCTGAGGATGCAGACAAATCGTCTCACTGCAGACTGCAGCAGGTATATATAATATAGTTTGTAGTTTGGATTTGATCCGTTGTTGATTCGATTGATCAACTGTCTGCTGAGGGAGATGGGATAAGGGGATGATCAGGAGCAGTTGCAGAATTGCATGGAGGAGTTGTAGTTGTAGTAATGTAATGCATTGTGGTCGCTTAAATAATAAAAGAGACAACAAGAGTGTAAATAGGGAACGTGTTTGGTGGACCCTCGTGAGAGATTCCCCAATCGTATTTAATGCTTCCCAAGTAATCTCCAAAGTTTTCTCACAACAACCAAAAGAAAATGTTCAGGAATTGTTACGCGAGAAGAATACAAACTTTGTGAAACTTTTACAAATCGATTCGAAACGGATAAGTGAATCAGAGGCACCGCAGCGGACTCTCTATGTGTAGAATGCACTCCCACCGGTACCGGTGTGTGTATCAATATCAATACACACACGCCCTTGCACTGTCAATCACTCAGGGTCCTTCGCTCAGGGACCTCCTTAGTCTTAGTCCCTGAGAAAGGGGGGAAGAGAGTTGACTCTGTGGGATTAAGAAACCTGGAATGTGGTTAGTTTAAAAAGTAATAAAAGATTCGGGGAAAAAGTAGTTTGCAGTGATTGTTGCAATCGATTCCGGTGAAAGTGTAATTTAAAAAGTCGATGTTTTTCATGTTCGGGAAAATGTGTGTACTATACGGTTTGGTGGTAGTGGTGGTGGTGGCCACAGGGGGTATGTAATATGTATATAAAAGTTATCTCTCAAGTTTAAGTAGCAACATCAGCAACAACTTTGTTAATTAAGTTTAAGAAGCCTGAGGACATTCTCGTTCCACTCCAGCTGCTTTCTTTCTTCCGCACACTTTGTTCGCCATTTCTCTATAGAGAATAGTTAGTTATGTACGTATATGATTATAAAGAGTTTCCAACAACTTTTTGGAGAATCGTTAAAGGGCCCGTGGATGAATAAAAGGAGTCAGGATTATTAGGATATAGAGAGTGGACAGTGATGCTAATCGTGAGCTAATTATTCTCTGTAGTAAAACAAACACAAAAGATGATGTATATAAAAACAGTGTTTGATGTGAGCCTACAGGGATAAATCCAAACAGACTTCCTGATGAGTTAGACATGGGAATTGCTCTCCGTGGACTTGCCTTTGCCTTCTGTATCTTCTGGACATTCTTTCGTCAAGAGTAATTACTCGTTACGCGGATAAAAACAGTCAGAAAGCGGCCCTTTTGTCTGTGTAGCATTTTTGTCGGGATCTGTTGAAGTAGACTTTGATCAGTGGACGAGTAAAGAGGGGATGAGTTAATTTGTTCTTTCATTAATTTCCGAGATCAAGAAGCAAAGGCTCTCCTGTCAGAAGATCTCTCTTCTTGTATACATGGGGGAGAGATGATAGTAAAAGATCCAATTGCTTTCTTAACTGCCCTGCTTATCTGCCTCTGGACACACACCATCAATGATCTCGCTTGTACGTACTACTAGAGAGAGAGAAAGAAAGGTGCTTTAATTCATTCTCGGGGCAAATGTTGACACGTTCTGCAATTCGGTGGATTTAAATTCAAGAGAAGCAGTATATGTGTATGTGTAGTGAATGGACTGGAGTGACGGCAGAGGTGACCCTTGGGAGATGTAGAGAGAGAGAGTTTTTCCTTTGAGTCAGAAATCAGTTAAAAAGAGAGAGAGTGTATATTTCAAAGAGGATAAATAGACAGTTTCCCATTCAAAGGAAATGGACGAAGAAAGACGTGAGTCAATTTTAAATTGGAGGAATTCAGGCCACGTTTCCCAATCCATTTCTTTTATTGGTGATTGACATACTCCTTCATTACCACGGAGGATCATATTTCCAGACACAAATCCCCGAGTATGAAACAAAACAGAGAGAGAGAGAGTTTGAAACAAAGTATTATATGTTATATGGGCTCGTCTGAGTGAAAGTGTCAGTCCATTTGTTTGAGCAGCCATCACCACAAATATTCTAGACCCACGCAACCGGAAGAACAAATGAACACACACACATATACACACTGCCAACTTTCTCTCTCTCTTTTGTTACATCAAAGATCATGTCAAATGTCATTCAGAGAAATAACTTCGACGCACTGCGGAGGAGGATTGTCAGAAATATATTGTATAAGCAGCTTTCGCCAATTTGAGAAATGTCGATGTGATTTACACGATTTATATAAGAGCAGATTGGAAGAGTTTCCTTATTTGCATGAATCTGCTCTCAAGTCTCAAGGTATGGTGGTGGTGGTGGTGGTGGTAATCTGTATCATAACTTGTTCTTGCATGCTTACAGGTCATTTGGCATGAGAAAGTAGTGAATTTATGAGGAGATTCACCGTTGTTGGACAGAAGGGAGCCATTCATCGCCGTTAGAGATGTCCACCACCAGATTTACATTCTCAGAGGGACAATCCACCATCAATCTCATCCTACACTTCACTGAACAACAACAACACGATACCACCTCTGGCATTCGTCATATTTCTCTCCACATTACTATTTGCACCAACAAACACACCATCGTGATCTTCTTGTAAGAACAGGAAGGGCAATGTGAATGATGAGACCCTAAGGGGACAGCTCAGCAGCAGCAGCATCAGCAGTAGGAGAGACCCTTGGAAGATGACGAACACAGACCTCCCTGGCACAACCACCACCACTGGAGCTGTCTTAATATTATGAGACAAGTGTGTCTTTGTTTCTTGCCTAGACGATCTGTTTAAGCGCATTAATAAGCACGAAATATTGTCTCCTCATCCTGATCTAAAAATAGGAAAAAGTAGGAATAATTTGATAGAGCGAACGACTAAAGTTGTGTAATAAAGCCTTCCTGTGCATTTATCCTAATGACCAGTATGTGCCTGTGTGTGTATTTCCCACTGGGGTGCTTCTCGTGGTGAAAGTGTCGCAAACGATAATGACTGCGTTGAGTGGGGAGTGTGTATGTAAATGCGAATAAGCTCAACAGGGTTTTTTAAAGTGGTTCGTCGACATAACGAGTCCATTTAGTTTTTGTAACCACTTAAAGTTTTTCACTTGAAAGTTCGTTTTTTACGACTGATCCCACTTTACTCTCTTTCCCTCAGGTTAGGTGCTTCAGAACACGTGAATAGCTCTCTCCTTGTGTGTGTGTGTATGAGTAAGTGGTGGTGATGGTGGTGGAGAAAGTACTCCCAATTAATTATTTAAGACGATATCGGAGTGGAGAAGAACAATGTTGTAAACCGGCAATGATGATGGATTTTCGCGAGAAAGTAAACATCACCCAAGAGTAAGAGAGAGAGAGTAGGAGAGATAGACAGCGAGGGTGAGCAGATGATCTTAACCCTCTCGTCCTTCTTAATTAAGTTGTGCAAGTTAACCACTTGCACAAATCCAATTTCCCCCACAACAAAACCAACACTCCATTATTCACACGAAGATTCTTGAGGCAAAAGGAAGGCCCTAAGACGATGATGATATGACAGGTGACACATACACGGAAAGAACATTGTGTTTATTTAATGGTAGAGTTGTTTCAAGATATGAGAGATAACGAGGGGATCAATAATAACATTATTTTAGGAGAAAGTCGTAGGGACACTCTCCGAGTGTAATGAGAGTCATCGGCGAATGTGATGGGACACATGAATCTCACAAGGATATACGAGAAGTGTATAATATAGAACACGGGTCGCATTTTCTCCGTCTCATTTCACCTCCTCTTGCTCTCTGTCTTCCCGTGTATTCTTTAGCTTGTTATTTCTCTTCTTGGCATCATCATCAGTTTGTATGTGTGTGTGTGTACAGGTTAAAAGATGGACGGAAAGTGCTTTCTTCCAAAGAATCTTGATGATGATGATGTGACCACTTTTCATGGCATTATTCGCAGGGCCTTTTGCGATATCTGCCGCGGCTCATTTGGCAGATCACAAAAGAGCAAGGGCGATCACACGGGAATGTGAATAATGATGAGCATTTCATGGGTAAATGACGACGAGAGAGAGTAGTTTGAACTTTGTCTCTTTTGCTTTCACTCTCGGACACTTAAAAAGAGAGAGAGCAACACTGAAAGCCCATTAGACTTGACCATGCTGTGAATAATTCCATACTCTTTTTAATTAACAACCTTTTAAACCTTTTGCTAGTTCATATAATGGATCAATCCATCTTCATTAGCGGGGAATTAATTTGTTCATGTTGCGTGTCACACCTTCTCTTGAATAAATCAGTCTTTTTTTGTATATATCATCCCGTTGTGTTTCGTCTGTTGTGTCAAGTTGTTTTTGTGAGCCATTCCATATACTAACCGGATGGCTCAAGGAAATCCTCTTTGAAATCTATTACCCATGTCTCTATATGTTTGCCTCTCTCAAACTTTCTCCTCTACCAATTTCCTTGACTTTGAACTTTTGTACAAATCCTCCGGGGGGAATTTTTCTCCCCATCATCTTTTCTCTGACTGCCACTAATTTTTCACAGAAGAAGCAGGAGAGGAAGGGGGCGATATATATGAGCATTGTGTTCTCCCGACCAATTCTTCTGGCGATCAAACAGTGTGTGTTCCTTTCTCCTTCCACTCACTCACACAGACGAGGACTCAAATATTTGTTGAACTTTTGAAGGGAGAAAGGTAGGAATAAGATGGGGAGATCGAATCCCTCGTGGAATGCAAATATCACGGAGCGATTATTATTGGAGATGGTGGAGTGTGACAAAAAAGTTTGCTTGCATAATGAAGAGTTAGTATTTGCATAATAAACAAATTGTCTTCTTTTTTATAAAAACTTGTCCCTCGTTAATGTATGGATTTATTCGGGACGAAGACAAAAAAACGTAATCCCACCAACGAAAGAGAGAGAGAAAGAGAGTGAGGAGAGAGAGTGAGTGTTTGCTTAGTCGCTTTTCCCATCGACGGCCCATCTGTCTGGGCTCATTGTAATTCAGAAAAAGACCCTTTGACACTTGTGTGTCTGATGAACCTTGAGCGACGAAATCCACTTTGATGATGAAGAAGACGTCATCAAGTTTTTGGATGAATATTCTGGCTGGAATTATAGTGGGAGCTCCACAAGTGTGGAGGAAATGAGAGTACACGATACGGAGGAAGCTGTTCCGGAAACGAGGAAAGTGGAGAAAGTTGGTCGTTCTCGTCGTCGGGAAAGCGAGTCCTCTTCGAAGTTCCGGAGAAAGCCAACTGATTCCAACGGACACCAACAGAGCTGCAGCACAACGCTACCAGCAGCCAACAACTCTGTTCTCAATCGATGAGTTTATAGTGTGACTATGTGGTGGACGCGATGAGAGTGTTGTTGTGTCTCAAAATAGTTGGGGTCATAATAGTTCGCTAGTTGACGTGAAGTGGTATAATGATGTCTTATGATTCGTGGGCAGCAATAAAATTACAGTCAAGTGGCTATATCGTCACTTTGGGTTCTGCTCCTTGCTCAGCAGGATATGAGCCCGACTGATCTCTCTTCTTCTTCTTCTTGTTGCTCCGTTATATTTTTGACTCTCATCCAAACTGAATTGTGTGTCTGATTGGAGAGTCATCATCATAATCATTCGCTGGATATATTGTCATGTCATGATGCATGTATGTGTAGGTGTGTTCATTAGAGTTTCAATTCTGTGGTTAAATGGGATGATTTGAGAGTAGACGGCGGCGATGAATGATTGTGAAATTTTTGTGTGTTGTAGTGTGGATGATAAATGGATCTTTTTTTCACGGGTCCGTAAGTAGCAACAAAGTATGATATGTGCGCATACACACTCGTCTCGTGTGGAGAGATGGATTTCAGTTTAATTTCCCCGAAAGTTGTTTTTCCTGAGCAGCCAATCAAAGTTCCGTGATATTGGATTCCTCTCAGAAATACTTGAGAGGTTCTTCTTCGTCTTCTTTTGGTGGTAGTTGTGTGTGTGCGGGTTGAATTTTTATGTATGTGATGGCCGGAACTTTGTTATAATGGCTCTGCTGTCGAATGAGAGGTGATTTCCACAGAATATATCGAGTCTTGGGGGAAGAAATCCTCGAGGATTTAAGACTTCAATATATACTCTCTCGCTCTCTCTCTCTCTCTCTTATTTAGCATACCTCGCATATTCACATGTCACACCAAACTTATCGAACTTTACGTTGACAGACCATTTCTTGCTCGAGCGAAAGCAAAATTGCTTATGTTCACAATGGCATGAGCAAGAACCTTATCTGCTTTCTCCATAGGTTCCGTAAGAGAGTCAAGTGATTAGCTGGTATGGCGGGGGTTGTTGTGATGATGCTGGGCCAGGTGTGTATCATTTAAAAGAGCAATATTTAATAGAGTGGTTATTTAGCTCGGGGCTCTTGTAGTTTTTGTTGATCTCTCGTTTATGATGGCAATCCAATTCGGGAAAGTAATTTAATTTGGGGCAGATTTGAATGGAGCAAATTTTCCATCTCATTTCCCGAAGATGTATGCAAAGTGTCATGCCAAGTTTCACCTGAAATCATCAAAAGGAATCAAAATAAATTCACATAAATTGAAAAACTTTTCACAAGAAACAACTTCTCCTTTGGATTGTGTGTGGCTGCTCTCCATCTTCTTATTCCACCCCACTCTTTCTTTCTTTCTCTCTCTCTCTCTCCTTTTGTTGGTTTCTAAAAGACTGAGGAGAGCAAAGAAGAATCCCGAAAAGAAATCTTCCCCAACGAGAAAGCACATTTGGCAAATACACGACACACACACACGCATATATATACGTACGTAGTTCTTGTTCGATTTCTCTCATCATCATCATCATCATCAGGGAGAGGAAAGGCTGGTGCCTCGGGTCATTGAGAGAATCTCCATAAGTAGAGAGTGCAGAAGAAAGTAATAAAAAGGAAAAGTCATTTTGTCGTCAAAAGTGAGCACACACGAAATTGAATTCCCAGCGGCGATCAAATATGCACATCTTGACCTCTACATTATTTAGCACAAACTGCTTTCATGTGCAAAATAAAAGATTTATGCTCCCCCCGTGTAATAAAGTCGAAATTTACCTTCACAAAAATCGCGTACTTTTATATTTCAATTCAGCTGAATTATTTCCTTGAGTGTCTCCACTGGAGTCATTTAGTGTGTAACCCCTTAATAAGTTGTGGTGGTAGTGGTGGTGGTGGTAGTGCAAGGTGTGCGCAACTGGTAATGTGTGTGTGGGATGAAATATGATATGTGTGGTTGTGTGTGCTGCTGCGGGTCACATAAAGTGAGAGCTTAGTAATAAAGAGGAGGCAATTAATACGTGTCTATTAATAGGGAGCATAGCGGGGGAGAGTCTAATGTGTTTTCTATGCAAATCCGTGAAAGACAAATCAGAAGGGAGAAATGATGAATGCTTCTGTGAAAGCTACTCACAAATTCTATGCAAATAGGACACGCGTCTTCGTTCTTTTTTATTAATTCCTTCATTGAATAAAAAGACTCAATCATAATCTCGACATCAGTCAGAAGTGAACGCGAGCTTGAGCTACCCCAGAGCACGAGGAGATGAAATCAATCTGCTGAACAGAGTGCATTAACTTAGTTTCAGTAATCAGATTTCTGGGATTACTTTCTCCAAATGATGTTAACAGGTTCAGGCAAGTAGTTGTGTTCTCCAGAGAGAGAGAGTTGTTGTTTGTAGTCAATTTCTTGGGAGGCTTCTCTTAAACTTTGATGGAGAAAGTTGGTTTCCATTGTGGCAATAAGTTGCCAGGTATTATTGTGAGATAATGTGGTGGTGGGGACAAAAGGAGTAATGTATCGTGGTGTGGTGAGTGGGGGCCATAAATATTTGGTTGGATAATAAGACCCCATCAGGCGTGAATAATGAAAGTAATTAACATCTCACTTGTGTAACTTTGGGTCAATTCCTTTATCTCACCCGCCCTCCTCACACTCCTCTATTTATCTCAAGTGTCAAAAAACTAATTCTCAATAAACTTACTCCTCCTCATTAAGATTGGGCTAAACCAACTTGGAGCTGCAATTCTACACAAGAGACAAATATTCTCAGAGTCTCTTCTCCTGCAGTTTCTTCTTCTGCTGGTGCTGCATCAGTTGAGAAATGTGCACGAATAGTGTAATGGTTTGATGTGTCTCGGTAGCAGTATCATTTTTTATGTGAGTAATGAATGTAAATATTATGCGGGTGTGTGAATGTATGACCTTCTCAATTATGTGAATGGTGGGATTAGATTTGAAAAGTGTAATGGACATTCGAGTATGTGAAGCGATAGGGAATTTATTTTATGTTCGATTTTGGTCGTAAAAGTTTCTTGGACTTGGCTCAATGACGCGTATTATTGCACGACACGAAAGAAATATATAAGAGAGGCTTTGGTCGTGACGGAAATATTCACCAGAGAGAGAGAGAGAGAGGAGGAGGCTACACAAAAAGTCGGTTATTTCCTCCAATTGGAGACGAAGAAAAACGTGTCAGAATTATATTCGCAATGACACTCTATCCAAATCGAAAAGTGCTTAATCACATTCTTATTCAAAGACTGCGATGCGATACGCCCTCATTAAATTGTTACGTATATGATTGTCGAGACTGATCGGAATTCGTGGGCCCACTTTTTGTTAAGAGGAGCAATTTGGGAATCCAATTATACTACTTTGCATCACGAGAATCTTTTTGTGTTGTTGTTGTATGAGATTGGAGCAGTTAGTTTGTTGAAGGGAAACATTTATTTCTTAGACACGCGTTGCGATATTACTGCCTGACGTTCCTGCCTTTGTTCTGATTATGATATCAACGCTCATTTTTCTAATCTTTTAATATACAAAGGAATAAGAAATGGTGTGACTTGGAAAGGCTACTTTTGTTTCATGACACCAAATAAATTGGAGTCTGCTCGGGTGCTGAAACGCGGATATTTTATTCTCTCTCCACCACCACCACCACCACCGACACTTTCTCTCCTCCAGATTTCCAGCAGCTTAGCGGCAATGTGTACGATACGAAGTAGTAGTGTAGTTATAAAAACAGGTTGTTCCTAGAGCACAGCGTGTGTGTACTTGTTCGATAGTCATTAATGTCCTGTCAATGAGTCCCAATTGGCTTCCATACACACTCCACCCAATTTATTATGCTAATTCCATCTCTATGCAAATTATATCATCAAGCGACTCAACAAAACGGTGGATTTGTTGTTGACTCTCTGTCTCTAGCTTTGGTCTCTGCAGAGACTAAGTATATTGCGACAAGAGAGCTTGTGCAAATCTGCGAGGAAATAAACGAGACATTTCATTACACATTCGTGTGAGTTTAATTCACATGTGTGTGTGTGTGGTTAAATTATTTATTGCTTCTCTCTCTCACACACACACATATATATATACAAACTTTTCAAGGCTTTCTTTTATTATTTCTTTTTGAGAGACACAATAAAAAGTTAGAGGGGGTCATAAAATATTTCTCCAAAAGTGGAAATTAAGAATGTGTAGCAAATTCACGTGCAAATCCCGAAATAATTGAGCCAGATTTAATCATCGTAAAATAACGATTTTTAATAGCACTTCTATACAGCCAAAGCTCGTTGTGTTGCATGGCATGGCTCGTATTGGGGAAATCGAATTTCTCACTTAGGAAGAGCGTGTCAGTTTTTTCTGGTGCACGTTTTAATTTCGAGTGACACTCTCTTGAGGGTTGTGTCTTTCTTAATGAATCTTTTGCTGTCACACAAAAACTTTCTCACCACCAAAAGATATTTCGTGACACGCACACAAGGATGCAATGTTGTTGAATGGATGTTGATGAGACCAAAAAGACGAGTGGGCTAATTTGTATTAATAGTTTGCGTATGGTGGGAGATGCGTAAAGGGCATCTTATGGCTCTGTATATATATATATATATATGTTCTGGTGATTAGTCATTAAATTTGTAGTAGTGGAGTTTTATTTGCCAACTTTTGGATCTAATTACGCCTGTAAATAACAAGTCGTGTAATTCAAAGGGATGACTCGATTCAGCTTACTCCATGACTTTCCTCGTAAATAAAAGAATTAAGCAGAGTCAGCATCCATTATTCCCTTCCCAAGATAACTTATCGCGTCATCCCGACGACTACTACTACTACTCTACTGTCTGTCTCTCTCTACTCCTACGACTCCTACATTGCATATACTATTCCTTCCTTGTTTACCCGCCTTTGCCAAAAATCAGAAGGGTCACTCTCTGTTTGTCTTCTTAATAATTCGCTGACAGTTATCCAAAGTTTTGTGCAGTTTTGCAAAAGTTGACGACGACGCCAGGAATAATGCATGAATCATGATTTAAGGGTCACTAACCAAGAGCAGCAGCAGCAGCAGTAGCAGCAAGAGCAGGAACAGGGCTGAAGAAAGGGACGACACCACGGAGTCTATTGGGTCTCAAGAGGTGAATAGATAACAGAATCAGAGGGAAGTTTCGTGGTGTGTCTCATGCAATGAGGATTCTAGCGTGTGTATGTTGTAAGAGTTGGTGAGAAAAAGTCCCACGGGTGCAATTAAGGGTTATCTTGAAAAAATTTGAAACTTCATTAATGTAGGATAGAGGGGGCATCTGGCAATCTGTTCTCCATAATCTTGAGCATATACACACATTTGTTCATTTGTATGCAAGGCAAAGTTGATCGTTGATGCATTTAGCACTTCATATATATATAGGTATACATTTAAGCAAGAAGTTCGTTACACTCTTTTTGTGAGAGATCTCTTCTATTGCTAATCAGAGTCTCTTTCACTGGCACACACATACGCGTGTGTATTCATCAAAGTTTGTAGTATGAAAGATGAGAAAGGTGTAGTACACGGCAAAATATGAAAGCTGTGTTTGACAAGAGGAATCGATTTTATTGGCTATAGTCCCTAGGGGAGAAGTACGCGGTGAGTATTTGTACAAGTCAAAATGGAATGACATGGCAGTCAAGTGTTTCAATCCAGCGTGTCAAAAGTTTCTTCTTTTGCATACACTCATTCATACGGGGAACGAGAGGAGAAATATATATTCCCTTGATTTTTACACACAAACTTTTGCAGAAGCACCACCAGCTCCAGCTTTAGCTCTCTTGTGGTGTGTGTAAAAGAAGAAGAGATAGTTGGTGGTGATGGTGGTGGTGG